>PVMK01187686.1_pt1 | contig 41117 bp, 37 predicted proteins | sample 1853481 | NCBI WGS metagenome assembly PVMK01 (sample SAMN08533507, study PRJNA380276) | Marine sediment metagenome, whole genome shotgun sequencing project.
ATCTTGAATTTCTAAGAGCAGATTCTCAATTTCTTCCTTATGAGTTTTAGCGATTTGCCAGGCATCAATAAATATTGATTTCATTAAGGACTCATTTTCAAGAAAGAATGGGAAGAAAATGTCTTGAATTGGATCTTCACCTGGATATAGTCCGGACGAAATTGGATAATCAGCCTCAGAGGTTGCTAATATTATTGTACGTACCTCATTACGCAGGTCACTGATACGCTCTTTATCCGCATTTGTGAGAGAAGGATCCAATTTCCTACGTTGTTCTATTAGTACAGGCCGTACATTATCATAAGAATATTCTTTTAGTTGGCGGAATACATCAGAATCTATGGTTTGGCTGGAGCCAGTTATTGGATAAGAAAAAATGATAACTAGAACTGCAATATTCATTTTAAGGGAAAGAAACATGATTGTTATCCGAGATTGTCAGGTTAGCTTACTAAGTTACAAGATGAATTTGGTTTCAAGGATCAAATAAATTTATCCTGAACAAAGGTACTGAACACAAGCACACCGTACTATCCCTACAAAATAGGTGTGAACAGCCTGCAAATAGAATCAATCAACTTATTAATTAATGATCTCTTTTTCCAGATTGCCGATGGAGAGGCTAAAGTAGAAGGAGACGTTGGCGTTTTGAAACAACTAGCATCTACTTTGGTGCATTTCACACCTGATTTTGATATTTTGCCAGGAAAAAAATCGCAACAGGATGTAGTTCAAGATGTTAATGATTTCGAAGTAGGAGCTGCAGCGACAACCCATAAGTAGATGTATAAATTGTATCGAACAGGCTCTGCATGGTGATTTCAAAATAGAAGGAGATAGCACAGGAAAAAGCAGTATTAAAAATTCCATTGAAACAGGATAAAAGGGAGATTAAGCAGTTTCTGGAGATGAGTATAAAAGGGATTGAAGGACTAAGGGGCTAGCCACTTTTACGATAACTCAATACCGCCCATCCATTAAAAAACACTGCAAACCCAGCCAGCGCCAAAAATTGTGGAAGTAGGTCCTTGATTTCACTTCCTTTGAGATATACCATTCTAAGCACCTCAATAATATATTTTAAGGGACTTATACTGCTAATAAACTGCGCCCAATGGGGCATGTTTGCTACCGGTGTGTAGAGGCCGCTCAAAAAAATGAAGGTGAGCACGAAGAAGAATATCATAAACATAGCCTGTTGTGTGGTAACCGCATAGTTAGAAACTACCAACCCAAAGCCCGAAAATCCCAATACAAACAAGGTAACAAACAGATATATTACTGCAAGGCTGCCGGATGGCAACAAATCCCATACGAACAGCGCCACCCCAATACAAACGGTAAGTACCACATAGCCAAAAACCCAATATGGGAGCAGTTTTGATAAAATCAAAGTAAACTTACTCACAGGTGTTACATTCATTTGTTCAAGGGTTCCTTGTTCCTTTTCACTTACAATATTCAGGGCAGGCAAGAACCCGCACACCATGGCCAGGACCATTACCATTAGCGCCGGTACCATGAATACTTCATAAAGCAGTTGTGGATTGTATCTGTACAAGGGTATTATTTCAAGACCTGGTGCGTTCAAGCGATTATTGTTTTGAGTGAGTTTCATTCGGATGTTGGTATTAAAATCAGAAATTATACCTGACAGATAGGCCGTTCCCAACCCGCCTTTTACCCCGTTTACTGCATTGGCTGAGATCATTAAGCTAGCTCGCATTTCTCGTACCAGGTTCTTCTCAAAATTCGAAGGGATCTCTAATATTATGTCGGACTCATCGGATTCAATACTGGCCAGGGCCTGTTGAAAGTTTGAAGAAATATTTGATATCCTGAAGTAACCAGAAGCTTGTATTTTCTGAACCAGGCTGCTGGAAAATGAGCTTTTATCCTGATCAACCACACTAAGGTTAATATTTTTTATATCAAAATTGGCTGCCAACGGATATATCAATAGTGCAGTAAGTGGAAAGATCACTACCAGTCTGGGCAGGAACGAGTTTCTAAAGAACTGCTTGAATTCTTTTTCCAGTAAATACCTTAACATTTTATTCAAGCCTGATTTTAAACTTCTTTAAACTTACGGTTAATATGATCAGGCCCATTCCACTCAGTACCACAAACTCCTTTAGTATAGAACTGAAGCCCAATCCTTTGATCATTACATTTTTTACCGCTACGATATACCATTTGGCTGGTATGATTTGAGCCACTGCCTGAAGTGCAATAGGCATGTTCTCAACTGGGAACATTAATCCTGAGAGCATTACTATAGGGCAACATAAGCCCCATGGCCGAAATCAATAACGCTACCAGCTGTTTGTCCACTACTGAAGAGATAAGTAATCCTAGTGCCAGAGAGACAAATATATAAACCAATGAAATGAAAATAAGTAACCAAAGGCTTCCCACCATGGGTACTTTCAACACGAATATCGCTAATACCAGAACCGTAGTCAGATTGATAATGGATATAGTAAAGTAGGGTACTACCTTCGAAAGTATGATCAGCAATGGGGGCATAGGGGATACTAATATCACTTCCATAGTTCCCATCTCCTTTTCTTTGGTAATGGAAACAGAAGTCATCATGGCACAAATCAGTATTAGAATCATCCCAATGACTCCGGGAACAGTATTGAAAGCCCCCTTCATAGTTGGATTATACAACAGTTTGATCTCTGGTATTATTTGATATGGTGCTTCCTGTTGACCCGAGGCGGTCAATTCCCGTTGATATTTCCTGATAATACTGGTTGCGTATGAAACCACGGTTGAAGCCGTATTGGGGTCCGTTCCGTCCGCAATCAATTGTATCTGGGCCTCTCCGGTTCTTAGCAATTGCTCATAGAAACCTGCCCCAAAGATTACCAAAAGCCCAATTTTACCTTCCTTAAATACCGATTCAATTTGGGAAGTATTTGTGAGATATCCTTCCAAAGTAAAATATTCGCTGGCCTCCAATCTGTTTACCATCCCTTGAGTAGCTACATCCCGGGAGAGGTCCAATATGGCGAATTGGGCGTTCTTGATCTCCGTAGTAATACCAAATCCAAAGAGGACCATCATCAAAACTGGTAATGCCAAAAGCATCAACATGGTCCAACGATCACGAGTTATATGATAGAACTCCTTTTGTGTGAATATTAAAAATCGCCTCAGGTTAGCCACTACTTCTTTCTGCTTTTCGTGCTAGTTTTTGAAACACCTGGTCCATGTTCTCTGCCTTATAGATACTTTTTAGGTTATTGGGTGTGTCCAATGCCTCTATTTTCCCATCAACCATAATGGATACCCGGTTGCAATATTCTGCTTCATCCATGTAATGGGTGGTTACAAAAACGGTGATACCCTGATCAGCTGCCTGGTAAATCAGTTCCCAAAACTGCCTTCTGGTACGTGGGTCCACCCCGCCCGTCGGCTCATCCAGAAAAACAATTTTCGGTTGATGGAAAATGGCCGCCGAAAAAGACAATTTTTGTTTCCATCCAAGGGGCAAGGCGCTAACCATGGTATTCTTTTCACTAATGAACCCCAGGTCCTCCAGCAACCGATCAATTTTAGGCATGATTTCTTGGCGAGGCACACCGTAAATGCCGGCATATAACCGCAAATTTTCCCATACTTTTAGGTCTTCGTACATAGCAAATCGTTGGCTCATATATCCTATATGAGCTTTTACCTGTTCTGATTGCTTTTCAATATCAAACCCCGCCACTGTCCCCTTACCCGCTGATGGCTTGCTTAGCCCACATAGCATTCTCATTGCTGTGGTTTTTCCGGCGCCGTTGGCCCCAAGAAATCCAAAGATCTCTCCTTTCTCAATTTCAAAGGAGATATTGTCTACGGCAATAAATTGTCCAAACTTCTTGGTCAGTTTTTCGGCGACAATGACACTCATTTCTGCAGGGGCGATAATTCCATAAAACAGTCCTCTATGGTAGCATCTATTGGTTGGATCGAAATTTCAGTATGTCCCTTTTTTTCTAAATACGTGGTCAGCTGTTCCTGAGCCCTCAGATCTGATGCGTTAGCCTCATATTGTTGATCAATAGTCACATGATGAGTATCCCCAAATGCAAAACTGGTCATCACCATTTGATGTTCCCGAAGATCTTTCAATAATGGCGACATTCTTGAGCTTCGTACGGACCATAGAATATTTTTGAACTGATCCATAATATCTTTAGGGGTGTCAATTTTTAAAAATCTTCCATCCTGGATCAAAGCTATTCGATCACACATAGTTGCCTCATCCATATAAGGAGTAGAAACCAAAATGGTAATGCCTTGATCATGTAATCTTTTCAGCATTACCCAGAACTCTTTTCGTGAGACAGGATCAACGCCGGTAGTTGGCTCATCAAGAAATAATATCTCAGGTTTGTGAATAAGTGCACAACAAAGACCTAATTTTTGCTTCATCCCTCCTGAAAGGGCCCTCGCTCGTCTGGTTTTGAAAGGTTCAAGCTGCTGGTAAATGTCCTTAATGAGATGATAATTTTCCTTGATAGATGTATTAAATATGGCAGCGAATACCTTAAGGTTCTCTTCAACTGACAGATCCTGGTAAAGTGAAAACCGGCCTGGCATATAGCCCACTATTTTTCTGATTTGTTTATAATCTTTTACTACATTAAATCCACTCACAAGTGCCTGACCGGAATCTGGTATTAACAAGGTGGTTAAAATCCGGATCAAAGTGGTTTTCCCAGCTCCGTCGGGCCCTATCAAACCAAATATTTTCCCGCTTTCCACCTCAAACTCCAGCCCATCAAGCGCCTGGACCTCGCCATATTTCTTGCTTAAGCCGGCAACGACTACCGGATTCATTCCTGAGAGAACTTAACACCACCATACATGCCGATCTTAAGCAGGCCATCATTCTCCACGGCTACTTTTATGGCATAAACCAGGTTGGCCCTCTCGTCCTGAGTTTTGATGGTTTTAGGGGTAAACTCCGACTGCGCGGATATCCAATTGATCCTGCCTTGATATAAGCGAGTTTCTGATTTTCCAAATTCTGCAAGAACTTGTACTGGCTGTCCCAATTTTCAAAGGCGCCAGTTGGTCAGCAGTGACAAACGCCCTGAGAATCATACGCTCCATATTCGCCACCTTAAAAAGGGCCTTTCCACTAGCGGTAATTTCCCCGGCCTGGGCATATTTAACCAAGACCGTGCCGTCAATCGGGCTCTTGATCACACTTCTTTCCAGTTGATCGTTCAATTGTTGGATCTGGATGTCAATGGTTTCGCTTTGGGCATTGATTGAACTGACATTGGTGGACAGGCTGCTCTTTTGGGCCTTTAATGTACTTTCAAGAATTGCCAGTTGGGCGTTAATATCATCCAATTGTTTTTGGGTGGCTACATCACCTGCCAACAGATTTTCAACCCGCTTCTTTTCCCGCTCCCATTTTGCTATTTCTCTTTCTATGGCCTCAACTTGTGATGGTATATCCGGGCGCCCTGAAAGGATGGCGGTTTTACTGGCCTGCAGTTGCAATTTGGAAAGGTATAGTTGGGTGCTATCAATCTGTCCAACAGGAACAGCTTTTTTCAACTCATCTCCTTCTGCTATGTCAAGGGTAAGAACCCGCCCACTGGACTCAGCGGAAACGATGACCTCGGTAGCCTCAAAAACACCGGTAGCATCAACCAGTTTGGAGCCCTCGAGACAAGTTATCAACCCAAGAGGCAGGGCGAGCAATAAATATTTCAAAATTTTCTTCATTTGAATTCTATTCGGATATTAGTTTCCGGAAATGTTTTTATAGTTATAAACAGCCATTTGATACTGTATCTCATGTGTAATGAGATTCTGTTTGGCTATGGTTTCTTCATTGGTTTTATCCAATAATTCCGACATGGTAGCAACCCCATTGTGGTATTTTACCTGATAGGATCGGGTGATCCGTTTTTTTAAGCTTAGGATTTCCTCATCCCTGTCTATCAGAACACGATATTTTTTTATTTCTTCCTGAATACGAATGAGTTCCAAATTGGTATTGAATAGAAATGTTTCTCGTTGGTTATTAACTTTGAGAAGATTTATCTCTGTCAATTTGTTCTCATTGGTATTGGTATAAAGTCCTCCAATTTCCCATGAGAGGCTGAGGCCTCCCACCAGTATACGTTCCAATTCCGTGTTCCCAAAGCCTACACCTGGTGTAATAAATGTTCCCAATCCGGTCAGTCCCACTTTTGGATTTAAGGCTGACTTTGTCATCTTTAATCTCGCTTGATGAAAGTATTCCTGGTTGTTATAAAGATTTAATTCAGGTCGGTTAATTTCCAGTTTCGCATAGACTGCCTCCAACTGGGGGCGCATCAACTGTTGGTCCTTTCCAATTGCCTCTCCTATTAAGGCCTCGAGCATATTGAGGTAGGCAGTTCGATTAAATTCCAGTTCCGAAACCTGCTGGTCAGCATTTAGAACCTCTACTTTAACCTCATCAATATCAGAACGGAAGGCAGATCCATTTTCTACGGCCATCTCAACCCGGTTGAGGTTTCTCTCAAGATTATCTTTCAATATCTCCAGTTGTTGTATCTGCTCATTGATGAGTAATACTCCAAAAAACAGGTTGTTGACCCGGTCTTCAAGTCCAAAAAGTGACACCTCCAGGGTGGCGCGTGCTATTTCGGAATTGGCCTCTATTATTTGCTTGTTTGCTTTGGTGGCGCCTCCATCCCAAATTACCTGATTCAGTTGCACCGTTGAAATCAGATGTAGGTCGCTGGACGATGATTCCGACCCACTGTCAAAAGTGGGCAATCCATCAATGCTACCTCCTATTACGTGAAACTTAGTTGTGGCAAGAAAGACTTATTAGCATTGGAAATAGTGTATTCTTTACTTTGTTCAATCAGTTCATACTGCTTGATCAAGGGATAGTTGTTTAGGGCCTTCTCCTGAGACTGCTCCAGAGTAAGCTGTCCCAAAAGAAGCTCTGGAACCAGAATCGACCATAGCATCAACAGAATAAACACATGGCGCTTGTCATATATTGATATAGTTTTATTCATAGCTGGATAATATGGTATAGCCGTCATGGAAGATTGGAAATTTTTGCTTAATGTCAAATTTTTTTCTACTTACTTGAAGCAAGGTCTTTTTATGGAAAGAACTGAATCTTTCCTCAGTCTGTTCATAATTATATGAAATTATCACTGTTAGCGCTTATCAACCTGGTGACCTTTACTTCCCAGGCCCAGGAACTGAATGGATTCCAATTGAAAGATGCCCTGATTCCAGTCAGCCAGATCCAACGTGGAGGCCCTCCGCGGGACGGTATCCCTTCCATTGACAATCCGGTTTTCAAGCCAGCACACCGTTACAAGGAGTTTGATGAAAACTCAGAGGTGCTGGGGGTTTATTACAACGGAGTAGCCAAAGCTTATCCAATTAACATTATGGACAGGCATGAAATAGTGAATGACCAATTCAATGATAAACCGGTAGCCGTCACCTATTGTCCCCTTTGTGGTAGTGGGATTGCCTTCAAGGCTGACGTAATAAACGGTAAACCTACCCAATTTGGGGTGTCCGGATTGTTGTATAATAGTGATGTACTACTTTATGATAGAACCACAGAGTCGTTATGGTCTCAAATAATGACACAGGCTATCAGCGGACCTATGAAGGGACAGGAACTTGAACCAATTAACACCCTTCGAATGACCTTAGGGGCCTGGCGGGATTTATATCCTGAAACTTTAATTCTTAGTAAGGAAACTGGCTTTAACCGAAATTATCAGGGTAAAGCGTACGGCAATTATGACCAGGAAAATAGTACCTACTTCCCTGTGTCTCATAATGACAATACTTTTCACAAGAAGGAATGGATAATTGGGGTGGAAATCAATGGTGCATATAAAGCCTATCCTGTAAAAAGACTATCAGAACTTTCTGAACGGGAGTTACATGACGAAATGGGTGGGACGAACTTTACACTTACCTGGGATGCAAATGGCCAGAATGTTCGCATTAAAACAGCAGGTGGTGAAGAAATTGTCGGATTACAAATGTTCTGGTTTGCCTGGGTAGCTTTCCATCCCGATACGGAGGTGTATTAGGGACTGAAGGACTGAAGGACTGAAGGATTGATGGATTGATGGATTGATGGATTGATGGACTGATGGATTGATGGATTGATGGATTGATGGATTGATGGATTGATGGACTGAAGAGTTGGTGATTTCAATAATGTACATTAGGGCATGTCCGAATTAAATATTAAACTGGATCAACTCAATGAACACCTCGATGCTCTTTTCGAACAATTGAGTGCTTGTACTCACCAGCAGCTCAACAGTCACCCCAAACCCGGCAGTTGGTCGGCCATTCAGGTTATGCATCATTTGATGCTTGCAGAATCCTACTCCATGAGGTACTGCGAAAAAAAGCTCAAGAATACCACCCAATTTAGAAAAAGTAGTGTGGCTACCTATGCTCGTTCTTCACTATTGCAATTGTACCTGCTCTCAGGGCTGAAAGCAAAGGCACCTCCCCGGGTAAATACCGACAATTTGCCGGAATCTGATTCTCTTGACCAGGTAATGCAACAATGGCTTGACCAGCGTCAAAAATTACACTTTTGGTTAGAAAAAATACCCCCCGGTTACCTGGATAAGGCAATATATAAGCATCCCATTGCCGGACACCTTACCATTCCCGGGATGCTTGACTTTTTTGAAGCCCACTTCCGTCATCATATTCCTCAAATTTCAAAGGCTGCCGGGATTTAATATAGTTTTGTCTTAAAATTGAATTAGTTTTTAATAGTTTAAAACTTTACTAAATTATTGAAAATTAACCTAATACAAATATGAATAACTCATCATTACACAAAAGCATTTCTACTTCTATTGAAATTACCATTAGACTTATCTTCCTTTTTATTCTAATCGCATGGTGTCTCAGTATATTACTGCCCTTTATCAGCATTGTGCTATGGGCGGTGATTATTGCCGTTTCGGTAGAACCGATTTATACTGCGATCAACAATAAACTTGGTAAAAAGCCCGCTTGGTCCTCTTTTATTGTGGTACTGGTCTTTTTAACAATCATCATCCTGCCCTCATACTTTGCCGTAAATGCACTGGTTTCAAACGTTAGTGAAATAAGTGAAAGCTTTGAAAAAGGAAGTGTGGTGGTCCCTCCTCCGAATGAGTCGGTAGCGGATTGGCCCCTAATCGGTGAAAAAGTATATGGAGCCTGGTCTGCTGCTTCCAGTAATTTGGAAAAATTTCTGGGCTCCTATGAGACCCAGTTAGCCAATCTTGGAAAATGGTTAATGTCAACGGTATTGGGAATTGGAATTGGAATTCTTCAGTTCATTTTGTCAATTATAATTGCTGGTGTACTTCTGGCCACCACAGGAACTGGTAATTTTGCCAAACAAATATTCGGAAAGCTGGTTGGAAAACGTGGAGATGAATTTGCAGAATTGTGCGATAAAACTGTCAAAAATGTGACTAAGGGCATATTGGGCGTGGCATTTATCCAGTCATTTTTATTGGGACTTTTGTTCTTTCTGGCCGGTGTACCCTATGCGGCGGTTTGGGCTGCCTTGGTTTTACTCCTAGGTATTATTCAGTTGCCGCCAACTTTGGTTTCTATACCTATAATAATATGGTTATATTCCGCTATTTCACCAACAATGGCCACGGTTTGGACTATATTGATCCTTTTGGCATCACTTTCTGACAATATTCTAAAGCCTATCCTGCTTGGTAAAGGCGCCCCCGTGCCCATGCTTATTATTTTCCTGGGAGCGATCGGCGGTTTTATTCTGTCGGGTTTCATTGGGCTTTTTACTGGAGCAATCGTACTCTCCCTGGGTTACGAATTATTTATGGCCTGGTTGAACGACAATGAAAGTGGCCAGGACGTTTCTGAGCCAGCGGTCGAACCAAATACCGCATAATCTATGGGAGAAAAAGAGGGAGAAGAAAATAAGGAACTGGAAGAAACATCGAAGGACGCAGCCTCCAAATCAGTAACTGATAAAAAAAAGGGTGGCAATCCGGTACGGACCCTTACCATAGGGGTGCTATTGTTGTCTATAATAATCTTTATTGTTTATGTACTGTCGGATCGTCGTACTCCTTATACCGACCAAGCCAGAATAATGGGGCTGTCGATCCCAATTGTTTCCAGAGTGGCAGGCCATATCACCGATATCAAGGTACACCTGCATAGTTCGATGAACATTGAGGATACCATATTTCAATTAGACATGCGTCCGTTTGAATTGGCCATCAGGAATGCTGAAGCGTGGTTACAAAATACCCAACAGCAGATTGGAGCAAAAACTGCTACTGTAAAATCGGCAGCTGGTAGATTGGGGGTGGCAAAAGCCCAATTGGACCGTGCCCAGCGCAATTATGACCGGGTGATGAATGTACTGGAGCAAAACCCCGGGGCCCTGTCACTGGCAGACCGGGATGCGGCTGAAACCTCGTTAACGGGAGCGGTTGAGCAAGTAGCTTCTGCCGAGGCGGATCTGCAAACAGCCGAACAACAATTAGGGGTTTCCGGTCCCGATAATCCACAGGTGCGATCCGCAGTAGTTGCGTTAGAACAAGCCCATTTGAACCTGGCATTTAGTACTATTGTGGCACCAGGCAAAGGGGTGATAGAAAGCTATAACGTTGACCTTGGATATTATGCCTCTCCTGGACAATCACTGGCTATGCTGATTACTTTTACAGACATGTGGATACAAGCCGATTTCAAGGAAAACAATATATCCCACATGAAACCGGGTGATCCGGTAGAATTTGTGCTGGATGTGGAGCCCGGCAGGATATTTAAAGGGACCGTTCGATCTCTTGGTTATGGGGTTAATTCAGGGTCCAATGAACGAGGTAAGCTTCCGGATGTCAAAGGAACCAGTGGATGGCTACGAGACCCACAACGTTTTCCTGTTATAATATCTCTGGACAATCAGGAAATAATGCCATATAGCAGATTAGGAGGACAGGCTGATGTAGTGATTTTCACTGGGAAACATCCCATTCTAAATATGTTGGGACGATGGAGGCTAAGAATTAACGGTTGGTTGTCTTATCTACGGTAATCCATGATAGCAATTACACTATTCAACGATAATTACAGACCAATCGTACGATATGCTGGAGGTGCTACCTTGTTGGTGGCTGTGGCCATGGGGTTTAATTGGACGCTTGCTTTTCTACTGCCAGTACTTTCTTTAAGCTTTTTGGCGCCTGGAGGTAAACCACTTGATATCAAAGGAGGGCTTTTTTTCATCGGGTCATGCGCAGTAGCCTGCTTTGTGGGAATTACTCTTGCTTACAGTTTCCTTTCAATGCCACCTGTTCACATACTTATCACCTTCATATTGTTGTTCCATATATTTTACACCAGACACCCATTATTTAACCCGTTAGTAAAAGTTTGGTTCCTGATAGCAATTCTTTTAATCCCAAATTTAGCAATTCAGTCATTTGCGCTGGCAAAGATCGTTGCCATAAGTCTGGTGGTGACCGCTGCTTGCGCCATTTTGTTAATATGGGTTATTTATTTGCTGGTCCCTGAAAACAAGATTAAGTCTAAAACAGCACAAAAAACTGATGCCAAACCCAAAGCGGAATCAACCGTTAAAGAACGATTTGCTGTGGCCCTTACCAGTACTGTGGTTATTATGCCGGTTTATCTTATTTTCTACTTTGCTACCATCCCCAATGCCCTTTTGATTTTGGTCTTTGTTGCCCTTTTATCCATGCAACCGGCATTTGCTAAAGATTGGAAGGTTGGAAAAGCACTAATAATTGGCAATACCCTCGGTGGCCTGGCAGCTGTATTAGGGTACGAAATACTAACTATGGTCCCCGAGTATAGTTATCTTCTTGTATTGGTGTTATTGGGAGGTTTAGTTTTTGGGAAATATGTATTTAGTGAAAGTCCGCTAGCTTCTGTGTACGGTATGGCCTTTTCAACTTTCTTACTAATTATCTGTTCTGTAACCGGTTCAGATGGTGACGGTGGTGCCGTGAGTAAAGTCTGGTCTCGCGTTATTCAAATAATGATCGCTGTTATCTACTTCGTTTCTGCATTTGGATTGATCGAAAAACTAAAACCAAGCCGATGAAAACCGTTCAGGATTATAGCATTAAGCTGCTAATTGCCTTCACCATCATGGTTACCGCCTGTAAACTAGGGGAACCCTATTCCAGATCGGGGTTTACCGGTCCGCAGCACTTTCGATTTGACTCTATCCCCGGTGAGTCGGTGGCGAATTTGTCGTGGTGGGAGTTGTTTGGAGATACCGTGCTGCAGGAAATGATTCTTACCGGTTTAAAGAACAATAGGGACCTCAATATTGCTATTACACGAATCAGGGAGGCTGAATTACAGATTGGTATTATACGGGCCAATTTGTACCCCCGAATTAATTATGGTGGAGACGGCACATTTTCTGCTTCATCAGATGGTGCAACTAATTCAAAAGTCACCGGAGCCGCTTTGGCCAATGTTTCCTATCAGGTAGATCTTTGGGGAAGATACCGGAATCTCACGGAAGCGGCTTTCCAGGAGTATTTGGCCACCGAAGAAGCTTATAGAAGTCTGACCATTTTGATTGTAAGCAGTATTGCTCAGGGCTACTTATTGTTGAGGGATCTTGATAATCGCCTGATCATATCGGAAAGGACCCTGGAAACCTGGCAGTTCAATCTGGACTTGGTGCAGGCCCGATTCAATGCAGGCATAATTTCAGAAGTAGATGTAAAACAGTCCATAATCCAGGTGCAGGGAGCCAGAACTAATATTCAAACCTTTACCAGACTAAGAGCACAAACTGAAAATGGTTTAAGCATTTTAATGGGATTGCCTCCACAAAATATTGAAAGGGGGATAAGGTTGGAAGAGCAGGTACTCCCTCCGGAATTACCCAGGGGTCTGCCCTCGGAACTGCTGGACCGTAGGCCTGATATACTCGCTGCGGAAAGAAGGCTTGAGGCCCAAAATGCACGCATTGGGGCCACTGAGGCTTTACAATATCCTCAATTGACACTTTCTGCCGACCTCACTGCCTCATTTGCCAACCCAACTGTCTTATTCAGCAATCTCAGTGCACAACTCTTTGGGCCGCTGTTCAATTCAGGGGAAAACAAGAAAAAACTAGCAGTAGAAATCCAACGGACAGAGGGTCTGCTACTGACCTATGAAAACACTTTTTTAAATGCGCTTAGAGAAGTTGAGGATGCCATGATAGCTGTAGACACCTATAAAAAGGAGTTTGAAGCCAGGATGTTGCAAGTTAATGCTGCCTCAGAAGCTCTGGAGATGGCCTGGGTACGCTATGAAAACGGCGTCACCAGTTACCTGGAAATTCTCGACTTGCAAAGATCTGAGTTTAGTTCCTATCTGAACGCTTCTGAAACCCTTCAATTACAACTTACTTCTTCAGTACAACTGTACCAGGCCCTGGGTGGAGGATGGCATATCCCGGTGGATTCGCTGGTCACTAATTGATGTTTGCTAACTACATGTTAACTTTGTCATCCAACTAAAATTCTGCAACATGAGATTAGTCCTTACTTATATACTTCTGGCTGCCACCTGCACATTCATTTCAGCCCAGAGTAACCAGCTTACCTTAGACCGTATTTTTAATTCCAAGGATTTTCGAAATGAACCGTTCGGGCCAGCCAGGTGGACAGAAGGAGGCAAAGCATATACCACTCTTGAAACTTCCACCACCTTCCCTGAGCAACTAGATATAATTGAATATCAGGCCAAATCCGGAGATCGCGCTGTATTGGTAAGCGCTGATAAACTCATACCTGAAGGTAGCAATCAGCCATTAACCATTAAGGATTATAAATGGTCACACAATAAAGGTTATCTATTGATCTATACCAACTCAAAGCGGGTTTGGAGGTTGAATACACGGGGTGATTACTGGGTGTTAAATTTATCTACCAGCCGATTGCGACAGTTAGGAAATAATTTACCGGAGTCCAGTTTAATGTTTGCTAAATTCTCACCAGATGATACGCAAGTGGCTTATGTAAGTGGTCATAATATATATGTAGAAGATATCGCTACTGGTTCTGTGGTTACAATTACCAGTGACGGATCTGTGAGATTAATTAATGGAACCTTTGACTGGGCTTATGAAGAAGAATTTCAAATTAGGGATGGTTTTCGCTGGAGTCCTGATGGAAATCAAATCGCCTACTGGCAGCTGGATGCATCTGGGATCAGGGACTTCTTAATGATCAACACCACTGATTCTATTTATTCATACACCGTTCCTGTGCAGTATCCAAAAGTTGGAGAAGATCCCAGTAGCTGTCGTATTGGGGTAATCAGCGTTAGTGGGGGAGAAACGCAATGGGTCCCCGTGCCGGGGGACAGCAAGCAAAATTACCTGCCCAGAATGATGTGGTCGCCCGACTCAAGAACTGTGCTAATACAGCAAATCCCCAGAAAGCAAAATACCAACAGGATCTGGGCATATTCCGTCGCGGATAACTCCATAGAGAACATTTATACAGACAAAGATGATGCATGGGTGCGGGCCATTGACGATTGGATTTGGCTTAATAAAGGGAAGGAATTCAGTTGGATTAGTGAAAAAAGCGGATGGAAACACTTTTACCGGGTGAAGTTAGATGGTACTGAAGATAAAGCAGTAACCAGTGGCAATTTCGATGTGATTAGTATCGAGCTTATAGACGACGAAAACGGCTATGTCTATTTTATCGCTTCACCAGAGAATCCTACTCAGCGCTACCTGTATCGGACGAAATCGAACAGAAGCGGCAAACCTCAAAGGTTGTCCCCAACCGATCAACCTGGCGATCACAGCTATCAGATGGCTCCCGGAGGAAAATATGCCTTTCACAGCTACTCAACGGCCAATACACCACCGGTGATTGACTTGGTTACTTTGCCCGGACACAAGTCGGTTCGGGTACTTGCTGCTAATACTAAGTTTAAGGAGAATCTTCAAGCGTTGGACAAAAATCAAATTGACTTCTTCAATATTACCACAGAAACCGGAGTAAATATGGATGGATATATGATCCTTCCCACAGGTTTCGACAAAAGCAAAAAATACCCCATCCTATTTTATGTTTACGGGGAACCCGCCAGTCAAACTGCCCGGGACCGATGGGGAGGTACCCGTACTCTATGGCACATGATGCTGGCCCAACAAGGATATATTGTGGTCACCATGGACAATCGGGGCAGTCCCAGTCCTAAGGGTCGTGACTGGCGAAAAGCTCTTTTCAGGAATATTGGCATACTCAATGTAGAGGACCAGGCCATGGGTGCAAAAGAAATTCTTAAACAGAATTTTGTAGATGAAGAGCGGGTCAGCGTTTGGGGTTGGAGCGGAGGCGGATCCATGACCCTGAATTTGTTGTTTCATCACCCCGAGATTTACCAAACCGGAATGTCAATAGCTCCGGTGGCCAACCAGTTACTTTACGACAATATATATCAGGAAAGATATATGGGTGTTCCCTGGGAAACCAGGTTGGACTTTGTTCGAGGCTCGCCGGTTACCCATGCCGCGAATCTGGAAGGCAATCTCTTGCTGGTACACGGTACCGGTGATGACAATGTGCACTATCAGAACAGTGAGGTATTGATTAATAAGCTGATCAAGCACAACAAGCAGTTTGAGATGTTTTCCTATCCAAACCGCACCCATGCCATCAAGGAAGGTAAAAACACCAGCCGCCACCTTTATGGATTGCTGACCAAGTATTTGGAAGAGCATGTAGAGCCAGGAGGGAAGCCGCAAACCGACTTGAAACTGGATTAAAGAGCAGGGAGCATGGCGCAGGGCGTTGGGCGGGGCTCAGGGATAAAAAATATCGTACATCGATTAACGATTTTGGATTTTTGAAGTGCACTCTATAATATAAATTGAGTATTCCGAAGGGTCACTTGTGCACATAATCCGGGTTTAATAACCAAACTCACTAAGCAACCTCCGGTAGTCAGCTTCATCAATATTCCCCCCGCAAACAATGGCAGCGCAAGTCTGTCCGGCTACCTTATTGCGGGACCTTATTATGCCAGCCAGGGCCAATCCCGCGGATGGTTCTACCTTAACCCCCAGGTGGTGTTCCATTAAACGAAGCGCATCGACAATTTCCTCTTCCTCAACCAGGATAAACTCGTCCACCAGGTGTTTACAATAATCATAAGTTACGGTAGCCGGATCTAATCCTCCGGCAGTGCCCTCAGAAATGGTATGAACCGTAGAGGGCGGTACAATTGTCCCTTTTTCAATTGATTCGGCCATTTCGCTGGCATTTTTTGGCTGTACTCCTACAATCCGAACCAATGGGCATGCTTCCTTGAGATAGCTGGCAATACCGGAAATTAATCCGCCGCCGCCCACCGGCACAAAGACCTGGTCCAATTGCTTAGTTTGTTTTGTAAGTTCCAGGCCAATGGTTCCCTGACCGGCAATTACTGCCGGGTCGTTATATGGGTGTATCAACGGTAGGTCATGAGATTTTGCCCAGTTGATGGCAATCAGCTCGGTTTCGCCACTTTGAGCTCCTTCTATATAAATCTGGGCCTTATTCGCTTCAAGTTTGGAAAGTTTCGATTTGGAAATGGTCTCGGGAACAAAGATAATTGGCACACAATTATAAGTCTTGGCAGCATGGCATACTGCCAGGGCATGGTTGCCGGTTGATGCCGCGACCACCTGGTTTAATTCAGTTTCACTCTCTGCTAATTCCGTAAATTTACTTAGGGCACCCCTGAACTTGAAGGAGCCGGTGATTTGCTCATTTTCCATTTTTAATAACACCCTACAGCCCGTTATTTCATTTATAGAATCGCTTTTTACTAAAGGCGTCCGTTTCAGGTGGTTGGCTATTTGGCGGTAAACTTTATCGATGCGAGTTTTCACAGGGTAAAATTATTAACACTATTGCAAGAGCCTTAATGGTATTATCAACAAATTAATAAAAAATATATTTGCAAATTGGAAACCCTTTTATTCCAAAGGTGTCTTTCTAGCAGTAATTAACTATGAGGTTGGAGTCCGGAGCGTTTAGCTTACATAAATACCTGATCAGAAGAAGTCAGAGGGGAGACCGGAAAGCACAGCATGAATTGTACAATCTTTACGTAGGGGCCATGTACAACATTTGTAGAAGAATGATGGGAAATGATGAGGATGCTAAGGATGTACTACAGGATTCCTTCATTCAGGCATTTTCAAAGCTTAGAACCCTGCAAAAGGAGGAGCTGTTCCCCGCGTGGCTAAAACGCATAGTAGTTAATCGCTGTTTGAATGTGTTGAAGAAAAACCGGAATATGATTGAACTAATGAACGAAGAGATCGAAACACCTCAGGAAGAACAGGAGGATCAGGAACAGGTTCAGTTTCAGGTAGAACGAATCAAGAAGGCATTGGATCGAATTTCAGCAGGCTGCCGGACGGTATTAAACCTCTATGTATTTGAGGGGTATGACCATAAGGAAATTGCAGAAATATTATCCATTTCGGAATCAGCTTCGAAAGCTCAATACAGCAAAGCCAAAAGTAAAATAAGGCGAATTCTAAATGCAAACCCAATCTGATGGCAAAAGATCAGTTTAAAAATTTTGTGGAAGAAAACAGAGTGGACTTTGAATCCTACCATCAAGATTTTCAGGAAATGTGGATGGAAATCCAAAAAGGGATTGAGCCGCCAATACGACCAATGTGGCAAAGATGGATAAAGGTAGCTGCAGCTTTTGTGATAGTGGCATTCAGCTCAATGGGTGTCATAATACATCAACAGCAAGAGAGGCTACCACTTGAATTACGCGAGGCAGAGGACCACTACTACACCATTATTACCGCAAAAATGGAAATAGTTGATGAACATCATGATGAGGTCGATGAGTTGATATGGGAAGATTTAGAGTTGCTAGACCAGGCTTACACTGAATTAAAGAGTGATTTTAAGGAGAAAGTGGATAACGAGGAGGTAGTTCAGGCGATGATTGAAAACTATCGTGCCAAGTTGGAAATTCTCGATCAAATATTAGATGAAATAGAAGATAAAGATGATGAGACAGTTTGGGGCATGGGCATATAGATTCTGGGTACTAGTATTCTTGATGGTGATTGGAGACCATTGCTATTCAAAAGATGAGGCGAAGCTAACTAAGACCATTACCAAAGGATATAATGTTAAGGTTGGGTCGAAGTTGGAGCTTCACAACAAGTATGGCGATGTGATCATCGATACCTGGAGTAAAGATTCCATGGTAATCGCTATTACCATTACCGCTTTCGGGAAAAATGATGAAGCCACAGAACGATTAATGAAGCGTACAGATATTCAGTTCAATTCAGTTGTTAACGGAGTAGTGGTTTTCACACAATTGGACAAATCCAATGGTTGGTTAAGAAACTTTTGGAACGAATTAAGTGGTTATTCCCAAACCATAATTAGCAAGGATCAACTGACAATTGATTACCATGTTTATTTACCTGAATACATGAATCTAGAGTTGAACAACAAATATGGCGATGTCTATGTGGCAGAGCGTTCAGCGACTACTCGAATAGATGTCAGCAACGGAAACCTGAAAACGGAAGAGTTAAAGGGAGAAGTTGACTTGAACCTGAGGTTTTGCCAGGCAGATATTAGCTCCGTACAGCACGGTAAGATATCACTAAAATCGGCAGAACTGAATCTGGAAACAGCCAACAATCTGATGTTGCAAAGCAGCTCATCCACTATTTACTTAAGATCAGTGGATCAATTGCGTTTGGTGTCCCGTACAGATAAAATCTCCATAACTGATGTCGGCAGCATGGAAGGACGTAGTAGCTTTTCCAAAATCAGACTGAAAAATATAGAGCATGGTCTAGACCTCGAGACTAACTACGGCACCCTTACACTTGAAAAAGTAAACAGTGGATTTACTGAGGTCTTGGTACGCGGCAAATCAACAGATATTGAACTCACTTTCGAACATATGGCTTATTTCAATACCAAAATTATAGCCAAAGAGGGAAAATTTAATTTGCCCGAAGGACATGACCTCAAACAAGTTTATACTGACGGCACGGAAAAATTCATCCGTTCAACCGGACATTTGGGGGTCTATAAAATTGCTCCAGGTGAAGTCAACATCGATGCTCAAGGCGGAAAGGTTCGGGTTAATTTCGCTCCTTTTGACGCTCAATCATATAAAGAAAATAATAAAATTACTAAGCAACCATAAACTATTTAAACATGAAGAATCTTGTATATACACTACTTTTCCTATGCTGCCCCGGTCAAGCGGCATTGGCACAATATGAGCAGGAAATCCCTGTAAAACAGACAAAGACACTGCTGGGCAATGGCACAAAAGTCAGAGGGTTTGGGTCTCTGGATATACGTATGACAGAATTCAAGGACGACCTGGGGCTGTTAATGGGCGTGCATGGAGGTATTATTCTAAACAACCATTTTGTAATAGGGCTTGGGGGTTATGGACTTACTACAAACTTTGTGGTTGAGGAAAGTGAGAATTTCGACCAGCTGTATTTATATGGCGGCTATGGAGGCCTGATACTAGGTGCGATCTTTTCACCCAAGGAAATGATTCATATTTACACGCCTGTACTGATTGGGGCAGGCGGAATGGAAGTAACCGATAGAAATTATCTGAACAACTTTCACCAGCCGCCTGATTTTGGCACATACCTGGAAAACTCTGCCTTCTTTGTGGTAGAGCCAGGTGTTGAGATAGAGGTCAACGTGACCCGTTTCTTCAAGATTGGGCTGGGCGCAAGCTACCGTCTGGTGCGGGAGAGCGATCTTACCACCGTGAGTAACAGTGATCTCAGTGGATTTAGCGGAGGGCTGTCCCTTAAGTTTGGGAAGTTTTGAAATCCGAGGGCTCCTTATAGAATATTAAAAATGGTAAAACCTCGATAGATATTATTTTTTGAGTCTTTTGCTTTAAAATGTAAGGTGTGTGTTCCGGTATTTAATTTTTTGGGTAAAGGTAATGTCCACATATGTTTATGCTGTACAGCCTCATTAATCCATCCCGGGAATTGACTGCGGTCTTTTAAATATTCAACAATAAACGGATCACGCATTGTCGCTTGTTGCATCAGTTGCTGTGGTCCGTTATCGATGCTGCAATACACCTTTGCCGCCGAATCGGCATTATAAATATTCACTAAGATCTTTTTATCGGCCAATGAGTCTATATCCACCATCCCGACCGGAAATGTTACACGCATTTGTTTATACTCCGGGATATGTGCCGGGATATATCGATAATTAAATGTGTTATTCGAAAAGCTGAAGATATAAAACCCATTGGGGGAGCCATCAAGACAGAAGCTTTCCGGAATACCACGAGCATCTTTGGGGCCAGACCACCAGGCGCCACATCCGGCACCAACATTTATATTGTAAAAAGTAGCATCACCCAACCAACCATCCTGCTTAGCAAATTCCAAATGATCGATATAATGCATATGCGCTGATAGCGCCAAAAGATGACGCCGTTTTTCCAATATTTTAAACAATTCAGCTCGATTGGTAAGGTTGATGCTGGCACCATCGGATACCGGTGATTTTATGGGAATATGGGTATTTATCACCACAAGATAATCTTGCGGTGCATTCTTTAAGTCTTCTTTTCAACCACTGTAATTGACGTTTGTTTAAATAACCGGTATAGCCGCCGTTTTTATTTTTATCGCTGTCCCAGCCATTATACCGTACATTATCCAAAACCACAAAATGGACCTTTCCATAATTAAATGAGTAATCTGCGGGTCCAAAATGACGTTTAAATGTCTCCGCTGCCAGACTATCATGGGAAACATCAAGGTTCATATCATGGTTGCCATGCACATTGTAAGCAGGCAATCCCAATTTGCCAACTATCTGGTTGTACTCTTTATAAATCGAAAGGTTATCAAAAGCGATATCACCCGTGGGCGATATAAAATCTTGCCTTACGGCCATACATCTCACTAACGATATCATCACGAAAATAACCAACTTCCGTTGAATTACGTGGTTGAGGGTCCCCCACGATAATGGCCTCAAAATTTTCTGTATTGTCGGATTTGTACAACGCAAAATCAACCGATTTCGGCAACGGCCCTGTGGGCTCCAGGCCGGCATATTTTAAGTTTTTTGGTGAACCCCGTGGTTGGTGAATATAAAAAAACCTTGGCTGTTGATTTTTATTAAACGGCAGGGAATAACCGCTGGGTTTTGTAATAAAAATGATCATACGAGACATGGCAGGCAATGTGTATCTACCCTTGTGCATCCGTTCGCACAACATCTCGTTGATTGGAAACAAGTACCCCGGAAACACCGGCTTCATGGCTATCCCGCAGACCGTTTTGGTTTTCATCCACATAGACAACACCTTGTATGGTCTGCGGTTGTGCCTCCACCCACAGAAAACCCACGGTCAACATAAAAATTACTAAGGGTAGGCATAATTACTACTTTGTCCCTTACGCTACACCTTTGATCGTGCATCCATTCCCACGTCGCGCGCCAGAGCTTCGTACCAGGTATCGTCATCAGCCGAATGCCAGTCCACCCATTCCTCATCAGTCATGGACGCCCTCCACTCAAGAAAGGGTAATACATCCGGTCCAACAGGGTGCCGTAGTTGATTGTTATCACTTTCAGCGACCTCAAGGATTTTATCCGCTACCAGCGTAGGGGGGACGGGGTTTTTAAGTGATGTAGCAAACATATCAGCTATTCGGTGCAGGTTTGGATAATGTGATTCACTGCTGCCATCCTGAATGCCTCGTGCCATATCAGTATCAATTATTCCAGGCTCTACAATGGCCACTTTTATATTAAATGGTTTTAAATGGATTGCCATAGTTTCACTCAATGCCTCCAGCGCAAATTTTGAAGCATTATAAGGTCCAAACGGTGCAAGAGCAATGCGCCCAGCTACACTGGTAATATTGATGATGCAGCCGCTGTTTCTTTCCCTCATCTTAGGAATTACTGCCTTAGAGCAACGTATAGGACCCATATAATTAGTGTTCATAACACCTTCAAACTCTGACAAATCTAATTCTTCTACCGAACCGCGGCGTTCGATGCCGGCGTTGTTTACTAAAACATCTACTGAGCCGTTCTCATCGATGATAGATTCGATACAATTTTTAACTGATTCATCGGAATTTACATCCAGTTGATGAATTGATATGGGCAATGACTCCTGTTGTGCCCGCTTTGCCAGTTCAGATGCGCTCTCTGTATTGCGCATGGTTGCATAAACCTTATAGCCGGCCCTGCCGAAGGCAAGAGCGGTTTCCAGACCGATACCGCGGTTGGAACCTGTAATGATCACTGATTTCATGGGTTTGTGTTTTGGTGAGTATAAAGTATGATTTAACTTTTTTTATGAAACTTTGTAACACTATTAACCAAACTCCTATGTATCCAGACCATGGATTGACTGTCGAACTGGTCCCAAATTACTATAGTCCGGACGCTATAAATCCCCTCCAGGTCAATAGTGCTTACCAGTATACCGTTTACCACCAGCGCAAGTTTATGATCGGGAAGTTTTGCGGCAATAGTATTTACATATTTGGCTCCTTTTGGGGTTAGAATAATACGAAACTTGCGCATTTCAAAAAGTGAATCATAAGCCATATCCGTAACCTTTTCGAAAGAGTCCAGTTCAATGATGGGCTCTTCTGAAATGCAATACACGGTTTCTGCATTTAGCAGTTTCATTTTGTGGTCGCAAAGCTCCAGGTCTTGACTAATGGTTAGGTAAATCCCTGGCTTGGCTTGGCCTATAGCCGCATGGCAGCTGATTAATAGGACCACAACGAATGAATGTATCATCTTACATCTGGAAAAAGATTTTAAAGGCATTTAATAAAGATAGTCAAAAGGGAATAAAAATCCCCGGGCGAACACAGTACTTTAAATCTTCTAGATTTTACTATCTTTCATTGTACAAAATGCCTGCATCATGCTGAAATGGATACCACTGGTTGGCATACCTTTTATTTTTTCTTGTTCTTCGCCTGAGATCAATCAGGAGCTTGCCCGTTGGGAAACCCATGCCGCCAATACTGAGATCATCCGGGATGATTTTGGGGTGCCACATATTTACGGCAGGACCGATGCGGATGCTGTATTTGGCCTTCTATATGCCCAGTGTGAAGATGATTTTTCCAGGGTTGAGCAAAACTATCTATGGGCCATCGGTCGTCTGGCAGAGGTGGAAGGTGAGGAAGCCTTGTACAGTGATCTTCGTGCCAGGTTATTTATGACCAGGGCCCAGGCAATTGAACACTATGAGCATAGTCCAACATGGTTAAAGGAACTATGCATGGCTTTTGCAGATGGCATCAATTTCTACCTTCATACCCATCCGGAGGTGCGACCACGACTACTCACTAAATTCGAACCGTGGATGCCCCTGTACTTTCAGTGAAGGCTCGATTGGCGGGACATCGAACGGGTGTCTCTGTCAATGGCATCCGGGAATTCTATGAGAGTCTGCAGGGAGATGGAGCCAGTGGAAGCGTACATACCTTGCTCCCACCGCCATTCTGGAGGAGCCGCGAGGCTCCAATGGTATTGCCCTTTCAGGGAGTTTAACTGAATCGGGGAATGCCATGTTATTGATAAACCCTCATACCTCGTTTTATTTTCGTGGTGAAGTGCATGTAGTTAGCGATGAGGGTCTCAATGCCTACGGGCGGTGACCTGGGGGCAGTTTTTTGTCTATCAGGGATTTAACGAAAAGACTGGCTGGATGCACACTTCCACCTATACCGATGTGATTGATGAATTTGTAGAGGACATACAATACACCGATGGCTCGCCAGTGTATGTATATGGTGAACAATTGCGTCCGGTGGAGGTATCTGAAGTAAAATTGAAATATCGTAACCGAAACGGTAGCATGACCGAAAAGACCTTTTCCACCTATCACACCCATCACGGGCCCATTACTCACCTAGTGGACAATAAATGGACCGCCACAGCCATAATGTGGAAACCGGCAAAGGCCCTGGCTCAGTCATACCAGCGCACCAAGTTAAATAGTCATGGTGAATTCATGGAAATGATGAATATGCGTACTAATTCTTCCAACAATACCGTTTACGCCGATGCTCAAGGTACCATTGGTTACTATCACGGGAATTTCATTCCAATCAGAGACTCTAAATTTGACTACACAAAGCCAATAGATGGAAGCAATCCAGCTACCGATTGGCAGGGTTTGCATACAGTGGATGAGTCCATCACTTTGTTTAACCCGCCTAACGGCTGGATACAAAACTGCAATTCAACCCCCTTCACCAGTGCCGTTGAGTACAGCCCAAAAAAAGAAGATTACCCAGGTTATATGTCTATTGACCGGGAAACCTTCCGGGGGGTTCACGCCATTCGGCTTTTGACTGGAAGCAGTGGATTTACCCTTGATAAATTGATTGAATTAGCCTATGATCCCTATTTACCGGGGTTTGAGATTCTGATTCCCGGGCTGATAGAAGCTTTTTACCAATCGCCAGATCCCCAATTACAGGCCCCTATTGAAGCGCTTCGGAAATGGGATTTCAGAGTAAGCAAGGAGTCTGTTGCCATGTCTTTGGCCCATTTTTATGGCACCATCTGTTATCAGCAAGGCCAGTCGCCGGCTGCTTTTAACAGAAGGGCTATGGAGCGCTTAAATTATTTTGGCACCGATGCCCCCTTTAATGAACGATTGGATCTATTCCGCAGAGCGGTAGAAAGAATGCAGGAGTTATACGGTACCTGGGAGACGCCCTGGGGCGAAATAAACCGTTTTCAAAGATTGAGTGGGGACATTAAATTAGTTTTTGACGATGACCAGCCCAGTATTCCGGTTGGCCTGGCCTCGGGTAATTGGGGGGCACTGGCCGCCTATGGAGGCCAGCAAAGGGACCATAACAAAAAGTTCTATGGTACCAGGGGAAACAGTTTTGTGGCAGTGGTTGAATTTGGGGACAGGGTCAAGGCTAAAAGCCTGCTCGCCGGAGGGCAAAGTAATAATCCAGATTCACCGCACTTTGACGATCAGGCACAACGGTATGCAGATGCTGAGTTTAAAGATGTGGCTTATTACAGGGAGGATGTAGAGCAGAGGGCGGTTTCAAAATATCATCCGGGCAGTAACTAGTTATAAATTATGAGTGATAAGTGATGAGTTGAGTTTCGTGTACCGAGTTGGGTTTCGACAATATATCATTCGAATGTTCAATTGCTCCCGTTGTTCCCAATGTTCCCGAGTGCAAAGCACGAGGCTATTTCTTCTCATTAAGCACAATATCCGTATAGCCAAAACTATACTTTGCCGAGAACTGAAATCTATTGAACCGGCCATTTGTTCCGTCTTCCAGTTCCCGGTAGCCACTCATGAACTCGGCTCCCAGCATTAGTTGTTTCACAGGAGTGTATTTCAGGTTTCCTGAAACGCTATAAGTTATCTTATTGACGCCTGGTCCTACCAGATTTATGTCATTGGATGCTTTGAGTGCAGCTACATTGAAGCTGGAAGAAAGTTTCTTCTCGATCCAAAAGTGGTTCAGTGCAACGAACCCGCTAAAAGTCTCAATGGAATTTATATCGATATTGGTATCCGTTACCCCTGCCGAAATAAAGCCGGCAGCAAGGTATCGACCCAGACCCTGTCCATAGGTTGCCTGAAGACGTATGTCATCTCCACGATTGCCAATGAGAATTTTTCCCCCGGTGGTTAACCCAAATCCGGGTTCGCGGGTGACCGCGTCAAAAGAATCCTTTCCACTCAGTACTCGGAATATTCCAGCTACTGCCCAATTTCCCCAGTCTCCTGAGAAATTTCGTCTGGCTACTAAATCGGGGAATACTTCTTTTTCTGTAACCAGTATCTGACTTTCCTGGTAGAGCACCACGGTAGTTTCAGGGTTTTCCACAGAAAACCACCAGTTACCCGCCTTATACCTGATCTGCGGCTGTCTGATAAATACTATCCCGTCCAGGGCCCCGGCGAAATCCAAATCGTCAGGAATTACCACTATCATAAAGGTGGACCAGGTCTGGCCGATCAGCATGCGTTTCCATTCAAAATAAAAATGTCTCAAACGGGGAGCAAATGAGTTACTCACTTTCTCATTACCTTGTGAAGAGAGTAGAAAGTCCATCTCAAGGAATCCGTGGATGTTTTGCCCCTTAATTTGGGTTGACACGTCAAAGTTGAAACGGGATTCCTTAACGTGAAAGTCCAGATTGTAATTCTGATCACTGGGACCCACCGGGATCTGCCCCGGAAAATGGAAATCACGCAGTGGGCTGTCACTGCTAACATCACCATTCTGGTACCAGGTGCTTATAAAGTCAGCTTTTATATATCCACCGAATTGGAAGGTGGTGGAATCGATGAATGACTGAGCATAGGCCATGGTTTCCGACAACAGTAAGAAAGTCATCAGTAGCAAGCCCCTGAACAGAGTTATCGTCATGTTATGGAAAGTTGTTATATCGTTAATAAAAGGCTTCATTTAAAATGAATTGGCAAGTTTTCATCATTGATGAATTTTTATAAAAATAATTTATAGAGCAATTCTACCCCGGAGACCCCACAGAAACAAGGAGGACTGCTCGGTATTCAATGCAGGGTTGATAATGTATTGCACATCCGGAGTTAATGCAAACCGGGAAGATAACTGGATACGGTAGAAAACCTCGAAGGTAATTTGATCGTTCAGTCCCGGTTCGAAGGTGGTTTCGTTGACTTGTCCCCAATTAAATCCTGCTGCCAATAAATGGCTGCCCGCTACTGGTTGGTACCCTAATCCCAACGCCAGTGAATTCTGCAACAAACTTCCGGCGTCTTCGGTATGAGCATATCGAATAAAGGGCAGGTATTTTTCATCAATATATTTGGTAGCAGATAATACCAATCCCCAGCCGTCCGGATCGCCGGTGGTGGTAGTTTCATCCCGGTGCCACAGTGATAAATGGATATTATCTAGCAACATATAGTCTTTGGAGGAAGTGATCCCAACTTCCAGGTGTTTAAAGTATTCATTCTTACTAAAAAAGGTATCGAATCCTTTAAAGATATTGGTGGGATCGGAATTGATGTCCCCAAATCCTGCAATGGCATATATTTTGTCATTCAGCCAGCCCCCAATACCTAGTCCCAGGTAGCCATCATTGGGCACGTTAACCGCGGCCACTCCGGTGGAGAAGTTGAAATTTGCAAAATGCATCCACGGGCTGGCAAGGGCATACACATCAAAGAAATCTGTAACATCCAGGAAACCGGCAACCAGCGCCACCCTTCCCTGTGCAAACCGCTGACGCCAATACAAGTTTGTGGTCCTGAAACCCTGGTCACTAAAGGGTGGTAATATCAGGCCCACATATCCCATATCAAATCCCAGAGAGCCAGGAGGCTGACTGCCATATTTGTGGCGGTGTTCAATTTTAAATACCAGGGCACCGCTATTTCCCGACTTTTTTCCTGCCAGTTCCCAGGTGCCATATAATTTCCACATCCCACTGCTAGCGTTGCCTTCTCCAATATCTGCGTTGGAGTTGAAGTATGCAGCGGAATATTCTGTGGCCAGGGTAAGCCCTACACTGTCTTTCAAACGCTGCTTGAAGTCGAAATATGGATTCAGGAAGGAAAATTCAAAAAAAGGTTCCTTTACTTCATTGTCCAGTTCAAGGCGGTTGTCTACCTGGTCCGCACTACCCAGCCGGGGGTTGCTTTTATATTCTTTGGGTTTTTCCTGGGCGAATACCTCCGGTGCAAAAACAATCCAAATAAAAAGAAGGTATTGAAACCGAATTTGCACACTGTTACTCATAAATAAATATCAATTCCCATCACCAGGGAAGTTTTACTACCGGGGTAACTTGGAAAAATATCCCCCAACTAGGGCCCACTAAATCCGGCCTGGTAACAAAATACTGTCCCTGAATGGTAAATTTCAGAGGCATTTTGCCAAGCATGAGTGTTTTTGCCACTCCAAGATTTAGTGGAACTGAAAGATCTACATCGGATGCCCCCACATAGTTCGCGGAGGGTACCGGACTTCCTCCTACCTGCCATCCGTTTCCTGCTGAAAACCAGTAAAACAATTGAAGGGTCCCGAGGTTAACCCGGTCTTCACCTTGTTCCAGGTTCCCTACACCCCACCAATGCTGCCATAAAGTACCAACTACTCCCCATTTTTTCAGAATCGCTAATAATACTGCAGGACCCAGCTGAAACTTATCCTTTCCAATATAAGAATTACTGGCGGTTGGGAAAAACATGGTTGGACCAGCTGCCCAAATGAAACCACTTTCGTAAGTCATGCCATAAATTGCCATAAGTCCGATATCTCCAAAGCCTCGTTTATTATCCCAGTTACCCTCTTCATCAATAACGGGAGCCGCAGATACCGGGAAACTTGGTCTTGCAGTGATACTGCCTTTTTTCAGCTTTATAGGGATAGTAGGCATGAAAATGAGGCTTGAGGTATTTTGAGAGGAAGCCCCATTCAGCGAACCACCCCAGCCCGCATAAGTCCCCTGTAAGGTCAGGCTGGCCAACGAACCGATAGGGTTTGACATCTCTTTGGCGATTTCATCAGCAGATTTGGTATCTTCGCTACCCTCCTCTTGCGCGTATAAGGATCCCAGGCAGGTAGCAAGAAGCAAAACCAGCACTGTGATCTTTTTCATGAGTATACTTAAGTTCTCATTCATCGACTTTAATTATGGATTTTTCGAAATCAATAGAATCACCTCCAAGCGGAACATGCCCTGTCTTATCCAGGATACCGGCCATCAGCAGATTGGTTATATCAACTCCATGCTCATCCACTGTTACCAACGCCACCTGGTCCATGGACCTCCCTTTATCGGGAAATTGTATCCCACCAGTAGTAGCCAGATTAATATAGTCTCGTCCGTGACGCTGCTGGTAGTTGTATATATGAGTATGTCCATAGAAAACAGTATAGGGGCGATCAGCCAGCACTGCTTCAATAGCAGCAAAGTTCCGCTCATCGGCTTTTTTCCAGGCAGGTTTGTGCATAAACAGAAAAGTCCATTGCACATCCGGGTGCTCGGCAATTACTTTTTGAAAGTATGCAGATTGCTCCTTACTGATGTTGCCGGAGATCCTTTCAGGCAAGCGGGCGTATTCAGTTTTTGAAAAGGCATCCGGCCCTGCTTTTTGGTAGATCTCAATCCCCTGCGTTCGGATCCGGACAATTTCCTGCATACGCTCGGGCGAATTGTTCTCGGTATCCAATACCAGGAACAACACATTCTTGTAAACAAAATGGTAATATCGATGGCCGTATCGCTGGTCCCATGCTTCCCACATTTCGGGGCCAGAGAGATCGTGATTGCCCCCAACGTAAAAAACAGGGGCTTTGGCTTTTTGGGCACGTTCATCGAAGAAATTCCATTGTTGATTGAGCTCATCAAGACTCTCATGATCACCTTCTATCAAATCACCCACATTGAGGATCAGGTCCGGTCGTAACAGGTTAAGCTGAGCCACCGCTACCTCAAATACCCCTTCCCGTTCTCCACCGGTGAGGTCACTGAAAATAGCAAAAGTGAATTTTTCGGTATCGAAGTTTTCATGGGTCCAGGGTTTGGGATCATCCGTTATGGTTTGTTGGAAATATACCGGTGGCGGTGGTTGACGGCAGCTAAAAAATGCTAAAACCAGCAGGGATACAACTGGAAATTTTATGGCAAAGGGTCCAGCAGATCTCGCTCGTCTCCCATAGACCCAAAGCCTCGATTGGGCGGACAGGGGGATAAACGCAGATGGGCTCATAACTTTCTCATAACTCTAAAGAGTATTCTTATAGATTTTTCCGTCCTTCATGATTAGCTTTAGATTGTTTTTATAATCTCTTAGTACTGACAAGTCCTCCAGCGGGTTACCATTATAAATCAGTAAATCTGCATATGCACCAGGTGCTACAACACCTAGCCTTCCATCGGGATATGGATCCAGCTCTTTAGCCATAAATCCCATTTCCTTGAGCATTTTGCCAGGGTTGGAGGTAGCATGTACCAATGCCTCTTGTGGTGTAAATCCCAATTCTTCTTCAACAATCACATTTTCAATATTTTGAGCAACGAATTTCCTTCCAAAAGTATCGCCTCCCGATATCATAAACACTCCATGTTTTCTTGCCCACGCGGCTACCTGCTTAAAACCATTAGGGAGCTGCATGGCTTTTTGTCTTTGATCTTCATTGAAAAAACTTGGGATATTGTCAGGGTCAGAAAACACCTTAAATCCCATTAATCCTTGTATTGACCAAACCACATTTTCTTCAGCCATTCGCTTTACTGTAGTTTCGCTAAGAAGAGCTCCGTGTTCGATACACTTAACTCCGGCATCAATAGCACGATTGACCGAACGATCATGATAAGCATGGGCCAGTACATAGGTACCCCAATCCTCACATATCTCCACAATAGCTTTCATTTCATCCAAGGTGAACTGGGTGGTATTTAGCGGGTCATATAAAGACGAAACTCCTCCACCCGCCATTATTTTAATTTGAGTGGCCCCTTTCCTTAGGTTATATCGAGTGGCTTTTATCACTTCATCTCTGCCATCTACTACATGACTGGTTTCTGTTATCTCGGAATAATCCTCAAACCCCACCGGATCCGACCAATACCCTAAATCGGCATGACCAGAAGTCTGTGATAGCCAGGGGCCGGAGGGATACATTCTCGGACCAGGAATCAGCTCATTCTTAATAGCCTTGGCCAGCCCTAGGGTTGGACCGCCTGCACCACGTGTAGTAGTAAAACCCTGGTCAAGGAATGACGTCAGGCTATGTGCAGCCACCGCCCCAATAGCAAATGCGTCATAGTTGTCTCTTCCAAAATCTAAACCTTCGGAGGTTCCAAGATGGGAGTGCATGTCGATAAGTCCAGGAATCAAAGTCCCTCCTTTCCCATCAATGATGGTTGCGCCATTGGGAGGGGAAATACCGGCTGCAATCTGAGTTATAAGATTGTCCTCTACCAGTACATTGGCGGAAACCGTTTGGTCACTTGTTCCATTCCAAACCTGAACGTTTTTAATTAAGATTGTTTCTGATTCCTGAGCCCAGATTAAGGTTGATGTCAGGAATGATAAGATATAGATTAAAGGATTACTAGACATTTTCATAATAGTCAGTTTGTTTTTCAAGGAATTGCTCTATGAGTAGCACTGATGGAAATTCTGAGCCAACTTTATTTTAATATCCTATCCAGTTTATCCAGCTCTCCCTGAATATTGGAATTATACTCCGCATCAGCTACCTTAGAATCCGTCACCAGTTGCTTAAACTCCGTTTTCATACTTTGTGTTACCGGACCTTCCGAGTGGTCTAATATGCCACTCATGAAAGACATTTTAAATAGTATGGTTGCCGGTAAATTAATAACCTCAGCTAAGGTACGACCAGTAGAAACATATGTTCCTTCATAATTTGTCACAAGTGTGGCAATAACCTCAGCCTGTTGTTCCGCCTTTTTGATTTTATTTGCACCGGCTCCACTAGTCTTAAAAGCTTCAATTTTTGCCGTAACTTCTTCATTTATCTTAAGAGCAGCGATTACATTTTGGGTTGAATTTTCAGCAGCATTATACATATCCATCCAGAAAGCAAATTTAGCTTCAGCCTGCTCCCGGGTGTAAGCTTCCTTTGGACTCATGAATATTTCAAATTCCTGAGTTTCAACCTGTCCATCAACAATAAGTTTTGCGGTGTATTTTCCCGGAGGTACGATTGGTGATATTGCCGTTGGCGGTCGCTTTGGTACTGAAGTAACTCGGTTAATGCGCATATCCCATACAAATTTGTTTAAGCCTGTATTAAAATCACCACCTGCTCCATAGTTCAAACTCATTTGCTCTTTCGAATAGTTACGAATCTCTTTACCGTTTTTATCTACTATAGCAAGACTGATATCCTCTGGCTCTTTGGCCAGTTTAAAATACATCACTGCTCCAAGAGGTTTTGGGTCACCGGCATTAATGAATTTACGCTTACGCTCACCATTAACCGGAGTAAAACCTAATTCATAGTAGGTTAAACCCGGGCGCATGTTTTGCACGAAATAGTTTTTCTTATCTCCTGGATCTCCTCCTGGTACATAATCCATCCACCAATTGTAACCAAAACGTGTATGATTTGGAATTGGATAAAGGTGAGTAGGCTTAGCATTTAATTCATTACTGCTTGTACGTAAAGGTGTAATATCATCCATTATCCAAATACCACGACCATTGGTTGCAATTACTAAGTCCACATCTTTAATTACCATATCAACTACCGGGACAGCAGGTAAGTTGGCTTTTAATCTATCCCAGCTTTGTCCGTCATTTAAAGAATAGTAAACCCCAGTTTCTGTACCAACGAACAGTAGTCCTTTGCGTACCTTATCTTCTCTAATAGTCCTGGTAATTTCACCTTGGGGGAAATTTGGCAGACATATTTATCCAGGTTTTACCATAATCAATTGTTTTAAAAATGTACGGATTATAATCATCGTAGGTATTGAAATTTGAGAATACCACATAAGCTGTAGCTGCATGGTGTGGAGATGGTTCAATTTCATAAACCTGAGAATATTCCGGCACACCATCGGTAATGCTTATATCTTCCCAACTACCGCCACCGTCTTTGGTGATATAAATTTTCCCATCATCAGAACCTGACCAGATTAAACCTTTCTCCAAAGGTGATTCGGTTATTCGTTTAATGGTACTGTATATCTCTTGCCCAAAGTATTCTGAAAGCCATGGAGTACCTGTAATTTTCTGTCGTTCTTTAATATCATTGGTTAAATCACCACTAATCACTTCCCAGTTTAATCCTTCATCAGTTGTTTTAAATACTACATTTCCTCCCAGATAAATTGTTTTTGAATCGTGTGGAGAAACAAAATAAGGAGTGCTCCAATTAAATCTATACTTTAGGTCATATCCATTTAATCCAAACAATGGCACCGGCCATACCGAACGCACTTCGTTTTGGCCAGTTGCAATATTATTTACTGTAAAAGGAGCACCGCTTCCCATGGGTGCACCTCCGGAAATATTGTAAACAATATTTGGATCATCAGGATTTGGTATAACACTGCTTATCTCTCCGTTACTAATCAAAGTGGTTTCATAACCGGAAATCCCACCCCATCGTGATGCGCTAGGTATTTTGTAAGCCAAAAGGTCTTGAACACTGCCATAAACATTATATGGGAAATCATTATCGACATTTATACGATAAAATTGTGCATTCTTTTGAGTGAATTGTCCTGACCAGGTTTTACCACCGGTTAGACTAACCTGACAACCCCCATCGTTGGTGCCTATCATTCTATTAGGGTCCTTATTATCTATCCAAATATCATGAAAGTCGTCTTTAATACCTGGGTTTAATATCCAGGTATTACCTCCATCTTTTGACATAAACAATCGGTTATTTGGAGCCCACAATTCATTGGCATCATGAGGGCTTGCATAGATATGGCTGTAATAGAATGGGCGTCCTATTATCTGGAAATTATTTGAAACAAATTCCCAGTTTTCACCCAGATCCTCAGACTTGTATAACCCGGGCTTGGTTTCAGAGTCAATGAGTGCCCATACACGGGTTGCATTAGCAGCCGACATGGTAAATCCTGTACGACCTCTACCACCTTCTGGCAATCCTTTATTGTAGGTGATTTCTTTCCATGTTTCTCCTCCGTCCGTAGATTTCCACATACCACTTTCCGGGCCACCTGTTTTTGGGTCCCCAGGCCTTACGCTCAAATTCCCAAATGGCCGCAAACAGTTCATCTGGATTTGAAGGATTCATAACCAGGTCTATAACCCCTGCCTTATCACTTTTAAACAGTACTTTTTCCCAGGTTTTTCCTCCGTCAATGGTCTTATAAACACCACGTTCAGGGATTTGGACCAAAAGCATGTCCATAAGCGCCTACATAAACGATATCCGGATTGGTGGGATGTACTCTTACCTGTGAAATATGATGTGTCTCTTCCAGGCCCAGATGGGTCCAGGTCTCTCCACCATCTGTGGATTTGTAAACTCCATCACCCCAACTAACATTGTTACGCATTTGAGGCTCTCCCATTCCCACATACATAATGTCCGGGTTGGATTCAGAGATTTCCATAGCGCCAATATTTCCTGATTTGAAATATTCGTCACCAACAGGTTCCCAATAGGTGCCGGCATCTTCGGTTTTCCATAATCCATTGCTGGCTCCATGATAAAATGTATTAGGCTCGGTTGGATGGCCCAATACCACAGAACCCCGGTTACCGGCAATTGGACCAATAAAACGCCACTGCATGGCCTGGAATGATGTATTTTCTGCATTCTGTGCCTGTATAGTTAAAGTTGGGGCCGTAATCAAAATTGATGCTGTACCAATGAGCATGAGATAAATGAAGTTGGTGATGAGATTTTTCATTTTTAGTTTGATTGATTATTGCATTTTATGAACTGACAAAACCGTATATCGGTAGTTGTATAAAGTGTTTAACACCCCATGAAGCTCTGCCTGATCGGTAATATCACCAGTAAGTGTGGTAATTGTTTGGGATCTCGGAAACAGAATAATGAATGGACATGCCAGCCAATCGAATTGACAGGTTTTCTTCCAAAGATCCCTCCACGGTTATTTGATAAACAGATGGCCCGTGAAATGTGTGTGAGCTGCGGAGGGTAGTTTTCATAGTAGGTGCTAAGGGATTACAAGGTACTACCACCATCCCTACAAAGAAAGAAAGAAAAGAACCAAAAAAGATGTAGATACGCTCTAGAGCAACTCCATAGCTTCGGCCTGACGGGCAGCCTCCCGGCGGTTTGTTACCTGTAATTTTTTATACAGATTGGAAGAGTGGCGTTTTACTGTTTTTTCGGAGATAAACAACCTACTGGCGATCTCTTTGTTGGTCAGGTTTTGACTAAGCAGCTTGATGATAACAATTTCCCGATTTGTCAGTTTATATTTATCAACAGGGGAATGACCGGGCTTTAACAAACCAAGCACATCACTAGACATGCTATCTTCGGGATATGTCTGCAGGTATTGCTCAAGAAGTGGTATTACCGCAGGACCGAATTCCACGATAACTGTCAGCATCCCACCGGGTCCAAACCTTTGGTTCGCACGATTCAATACCAATATTGATTGTTCTTCCTCTGATTGCAAGAATAATAGTAAGGCCTTGGCTATATGAATTCCATACAAAAAGTGACCATTATTAGTTTTTGAAAGGATCGGTTCCAATTCGGAGATCATTTTATCCGCCCTTTGTAAACTGCTAGTAGTGTTTTGAGCTAGATTTATTCTCAATAGCGCCAGATTAGGATCGGAGACATTGGTAATCGGCATCAACGGATATGAAGGTGCACTTTCCACCCAGTTGAAGGCCGCCAGTTGCTCTCCTGACAACAGTTGCAACTCGGCGGTAAAAGCGCCCCAAAAGGAACGAAGCATTTCACCTCCTTGCCGGTGGACTACCCGATCAACCTTGAGAATATGTTTGCTTAACTCATCAGTGCGTTTAGTAAAGGCCAGACAATAAGCATGGGCCACGTCACCAAAAAAGGACATAATCCCCACCGTATGAGATCTTAACAGCTCGGCCTTTTCGAAATATCCAATGGCCTTTTGGAAGTCTCCGGTAATGTAAAAGAATGCCCCTAAGAAAATATTTCCGTTAGCTATGGCCTCCTTATTACCAACCCGAAGCCCAAAGCTCAATAGCTTATCTGCACATTTGAACATTTTTTGAGCATCCCCCTCAAACCAAAATAAAAAATTAAGGATAAGCAACAAAGCATTGGGGGCATTCAGAACATTTCCTTGGTCAATGGCCTGGTATAAGCTCCGTTCTGCTTCTTCCGTTTTTTCCATAGTTTGCATAGTACCTCCCCAGAATATCCAAGCGTAACCCCGTGCATAGTGATGATCTTGAGGAAGGTATTGGAGGGCCTTTTCCGTTAGCGTAAGACACCGTTCATAATCCTGATCAACACGATATATTTTGTAGGCCAGCAAGCAATAATACTCACCCAAAAGCGGCAGATCTAAGTTTTCCGAACCACAGTTGGAAACCATTTGCTCTACGGAATTGATCTTATCAAACAATTCTTTGATCCTTCCATGGTAGATATTCAACCAGCATTGGGTTAGTTGAAGCACAATATTTTGTGTTGCTGCTTTCTCCGGAAATTGTTTGAACAGGAATTCCAGCTCATTCCAGTGCCTGTCATTAATCAAAACTGTTCTCAAAGGAGTAAAAATTTCAATTGCCTTGGATGATAATCCAGCTTCCAGATAATGTCTTACCGCCAAAATTTCCTCTCTTTGTTCCTGAAACCAATCAGCTGCTCTACTATGTAATTCATTTATCTCTTCCGATTCAAGTGTCATACTCAATTCATTTTGCAGGAGTTCGGCAAAAAGATGATGGTAGCGGTACCAATTGAGTTGATCATCTAAAGGTATAATAAACAGGTTGGAGGTTTTCAAGCGGTCAATGACCGGTGCTGTATTGAAGCTGCATAAGTGATTGCACAACGCTTCATTAAATCGAGGTAAAATGCAGGTAAAAAGTAAAAACTGTTTGGTTTCGGGCTCCAGTCTAACCAGCATGCCTTTAACTAAATCACCCAGGACCAGTTTTTGTAGGTTCTCTTCACTACTCTTTATGTCCGACAGGTTTGAGTCCAATGAAAAGGAGAGCAGTTTTAGTCCTGATATCCACCCTTCGCTCATTGCTTCAATTCGGCTTACGGCCTGATGGTTCAACTTTTGATCAAATTTTCGTTCAAAAAACAAACCGATATCCTCTTGGCTGAAAAGTAAATCATTTACCCTGATTTCCTGAATTTTGCCCTTGATGCGATAGGTGGCGATAGGAAGTGCCGGATCACTTCTGCAAATTAGCACCAGGTGCAGGTGAGGTGAAGGGTATGTCAACAGGGTTTCAATCAGGTCATGGGAAGGCAGATCGGTTATCAGGTGATAATCATCCAATACCAATAGAATCTCTTGATCGAGATTAGAAATAGCATTAACAAACGAGTTAATTACAACTTTCGGGGGTAAAGGTTCCGGAGATTTCAATAACTGAAGTAAGTCCTCACCGAATGTTGGAAAATGCCCCCGAATGGTGGCAATCAGGTATGTAAGCAGCGTATTGAGCTGATTGTCTTCAACTCCTAAACTTAGCCAGCAGTGACGCGCCTTGATTGTCTGGCTCCAGTGTGATACCAGGGTGCTCTTGCCGTAACCCGCAGGTGCAGAAACCAGGATTAAAGGACGGTCTAACCCCTTTGTAAGTTTCTTATAAACATCATCCCTGAGCACATAGTCATCCGGCACCGGGGGAGGGAATAGTTTGGTTTTCAGTATGGGGTATTGGCTGTGCATATGATAAAGCATATAATTTACAAAAAATAGCTATACCCAATGGGCCAAGGCTGAATGATACGGGAGTACGACCGCACAATTGGGCATCAATCTGGTTTGTTAATAAATATTAGTAAAAATATTTCATGTATTGTCCTAAATAATAACCTTTTTTCATAAAAAGAAACTGATTTTCATGCTATACTTGTAACTGTATTTCATAAATAAGTAGCATGAGTAACTATTTTTCACAAGAAGTAACCACATTTCATGGAAGAACCACTCCAGAACCAGGTGTTCTAGTCGGTTACGCATTGCTAATAACAGAAATTGAAAAGCAATCTGAAATAAACGTTCCATTACCAGATAGACTTGCCATTGTTACCGAAAAACATCAGCGTTATAATACAGGACAATGGCAAGTATTCACAGTAAGACATAAGCCTAATGAAAATCTCGCAAGCCATTTAGCATTTGCTTTAAAGTATGAAGGAATCGACCTATATATATTGAAAAAGTTCTTCCAATATACCAAGGAAGAACCCCTAATCAGCATGATAAAGAAAGAACCAACAAGTCAATATGGCAGAAGAGTTTGGTTTTTATACGAATGGTTAATGGGTAGAACCCTGAAAATATCAGATCTAAAGGTAGGAACATATGTTGAAATAGTTAATCCGAAACTACAATTCCCAGGTTCTCCAATAAATTCGACTCGACATAGAATAAAAAACGATTTACCAGGAACTCCTGAATTCTGTCCAATGATCAGAAGAACCAAGAAAATTGAAAACTTTATAACAAAAGATCTATCAGGTTTAATCGAAAAAGGGCTTGATGGTCGAGATAAAGAACTCATCCGAAGAACAGCTGCATTCCTACTATTAAAAGACTCAAAGGCCTCTTTTGCTATCGAAGGGGAATATCCTCCCAATCTTAGAGCAAGAAATTGGGGAAAAGTAATCGGACAAGCAGGAAAAAAACAACTTACAATTGAAGAGATAGAACGGCTGCAAGATATTGTCATCGGAACGAAAAAACTCAAGCATATGGGGATAAGAAAGCATGAAGGATTTATTGGGGAACATGATCGTGAAACCTTTTCCCCTCTACCCGATCATATATCGGCTAAGGCCGAAGACTTGCCCTCTTTAATGAAAGGATTGTTGGACACAAACAATTCCCTACAAAAATCAGACTATGACCCTATTCTGGCAGCCGCAACCATAGCATTTGGATTCGTATTTATCCACCCTTTTTCTGATGGAAATGGCCGAATACATAGATACATGATTCACCACATTCTTACGCAAATGGGATATACTAAAAGAGGAATGATTTTTCCTGTGTCGGCCGCTATACTTAATCGAATCGATGAATACCAAGAAATTTTAGAAAGCTATTCTTCTCAACGAATAGATTTGATTGAATGGGAGCCAACTTTAGATCATAACGTTAAAATTCTGAATGAAACCATTGACTTATACCGTTACTTTGACCTTACCACACAGGTTGAATTCCTATATGAATGTGTTGAAGAGACAATTGAGAAAATAATTCCAGAGGAACTAGATTATTTAGAAAAATATGATCGATTAAACAAATACATAAACACATATGTAACGTTACCTGATACTAAAGTGGATTTATTAATCAATTTTCTAAATCAAAACAATGGTAAATTGTCGAAAAAGAAAAGGCAAAAAGAATTTGATGAGTTAACCGACATAGAAATTTCGTCAATCGAAGAGCACTTTCAAATCATCTTTAGTAAGTAGCTGATCCAACCATGAACCAGGCGTCTCAACCTGATCATTGGTTCATCGAATGACATAGGTGTGATTTTCAAAGCACAAAAAAAGGCCTTCTACTTACTTTCAAAGTAAGCAGAAGGCCTAAATTTATATAGGAAATAACAGCCTAGTTCTTCCAATCTTTTACGTCAAACTTCTGCCCACCAACAGAGGCTTCGTACATCAATCCGCCTTTCACCATAGTGAAGATGGCCACACCGTCATTGTATTTTACATCGAAAGAAGCGCCTGCGGTAACTGCTACTGCAGAAGCTTGTGCTGAAAGTTTTAGTTTACCACTAACAAAGTTGTCATATGCCCTTGAATCTTCGAAAAAGACCACTTCCATATAAGCCTGGCCGCCCCACTGGAAACCAATGGTAACCTGTGACATAGAAGTGTTGCTTTGAGCGGCACCGCCTTTGAAAAGTACGCCGTTACCATGTGCACCACCTATTCCAATGGCGCCTTTTCCGATACTTGGATATATGGCATAACCGTAGGCGCCTGAAAAGAAACCGGCCATCTTGTCGTTTTCAGAGATAAAAGCTGTTTTGGTTGACTTGGCATTTGCGATACGTTCTTTTTCTTTATTGTTCTGGGCGACAGCCACCATGCTGAAAAGTGCCAATCCGAAGGCAATAGTGGCTAATTTTTGATTAAAAAATGTTTGGTAATTCATGAGTGTTAAGTGTTAAGTGTTAAGTGTAAATGTTGTGTTATTATTGTGCAATAATATCATCTAAATATTTTATTTCTGATTAAGGGTTGTAAACATACAAAATAATTTATATTAATTCTAAATTACAATTAGAGCTTTTATGCAAACGATTGAGATTCAATGATTCACCAAGCCTACCGCCACCTACAAAGCAAACATCATAAAGCCTCATACAGTCTTTCCAGGAAAGCGTTCACTTGACCCGGCTCCGTCCACCGCAGCACTACCACCAGATTGTGTTTGGGTTCGACAATAATGTAGTTCCCGCCAAATCCTGCGGCATAGAAGGCCTCATCGGAAAGTCTATTCATGCGTGAATCATCATTGGGGTCCAGCCACCACATAAAGCCATAGTTACGTTCGGATTTTGAAGGTGTAACGGCTTTTTTTATCCAATCTTCACTGATCAGTTGCTGATCTTGCCATTTCCCATTGTTTAAGAAAAGCAGTCCGAACCGGGCATGGTCCTCGGTATTAATAAATATCCCGCCTCCGGAATGACCACCTCCGCTTACCGACTGCATTTTGATACCATCAACATTTACCCAGGAGTTCTCATATCCGTACCAGCGCCAGGTGGTGGAGGCTCCAATGGGGTCCATAATTTTTTCTTTCAAAACCATTGGTAGTGGTTTGCGCCAAACCTGCAGCAGCGAAAATGCCAACAAGTTCACCCGAACGTCATTATACTTGAAGTGTGTTCCCGGGGTGTGCAGGTCCCGAGACCTCCAGTCATTCACGTCACCTTCAGCCGGCGGACGATCGGCCCAGTCATACCCTCCCCACAACTGTCCGTACCAGTCAGAGCTCTGGTTCAGCAGATGCCTCCAGGTGATTTGGCTATTGTGCGCACCCATAAATTTATCGTCCCAAACATAGTCCTGCACCTGATCTTCTACCGAGCGGATAAGCCCTTGATCCCAAGCCAGGCCTGCAACGGTAGACAAATAGCTTTTGGTAACACTAAAAGTCATGTCCACCCGCTTGGTGTCGCCCCATCTCGCCACCAGGTAACCGTCTTTAATGATCATACCGGCAGCACCTCCTCTTTTCTTGGTGGGTCCTAATATTTGGTGGTAAGGCTCTGTTTTGAAAGCCTCAACAATAGCAATCCGAAGGTCCTTTGAGCCTTGGTACTCATTGGATTGAGCA
>PVMK01126377.1_pt1 | contig 41114 bp, 36 predicted proteins | sample 1853481 | NCBI WGS metagenome assembly PVMK01 (sample SAMN08533507, study PRJNA380276) | Marine sediment metagenome, whole genome shotgun sequencing project.
CCGTATTGCCGCCGAGCGCAAACATCCGAAGGCCGAGGCGATCAATATTGGCAGTTGGGCAACCCTGATCCTTGGTGTGGTTGGCTGGCCTTGGGTTTTGATGTGGGCTTACTCGCACCCAGCGCCTGAGGCATTGGTCGAAGTAGACAATAAGTTGGCCGATAAGTCGGCAGGAGAATCAGCATGATCATTCTTATGACGGCGGCTTATGCAGGGGTGCTTCTGCTACTGATTAAATTTGGGGTCTTTAAGAAATGGGCAGGCTGGATGTCAGCCTCTTGTGTTGTGGTCTTTGTTGTCATGCTGTTGGTTTTCATGATCCCTATGAATTTCGGCGCTCCCTCTGGACCAATGGTTGCCCTGAAGCGAACGGTACAGATCAGTCCCAATGTGGCTGGGCCGGTTATCGATGTGCCAGCATCAGCAAACACACGTTTACAGGAAAATGATGTCCTCTTCGAGATCGACCCTGTGCCGTATCAGGCAGCGGTGGATAGTCTCAGCGCAAGGTTAGCCCTGGCCGAGCGGAGACTGCAGCAGGCCAGTGACCTGGCTGCTGATCAGGCAGGCAGTGTCTACGAGGTTCAGCAATACGATGCGGCGGTGCGCGGGCTCCAAGCTGACCTGAAAGCTGCCCGCTGGAACCTTGACCAAACCTCCGTAAAAGCACCAAGTGAAGGTTGGGTTCCGATAATGGCTGTAAGACCCGGAATGCGGGTAACGCCAGGTCAGACAGTCATGCCGTTTATCGATGAATCAGCTACATTTCTTGCGGTACAGATTCAGCAAATTCATACCCGACACATCAAGCCTGGTGACAAGGCTGAGGTGATCTTTAAACTTTATCCGGGGCAATTATTCTCCGCGACCGTGATCGATGTCATCAAGGCGAATTCGTCCGGTCAACTGGCTCCAGGCGGCATGGTCGCTTCAATTGAGGATTTTAGCGCTGCACCATTCCTTGTGCGTCTGTCGCTGAGTGATTCGAACCTAACAGTGCCGGCCGGAACCGTAGGAACCGCAGCGATTTATACGGATCAGTTCACCGGATTGTCCCACGTGTTCCGCAAGATCTTCCTACACCAGCAGAACTGGAAGAACTACCTTCAGATCTGACGAAGGCTACAGGGCTGGCGATCACGGGTGCCACGTTCCGCATTGTTGCATTGTGTTGGCACGGATTTCGAGAGATCGGGTTCGGAGCCTGAGCTGGTTGTAGGAGTCTGTCCGGCGGCCCTGATCCAGCCCTTCTCAGGCGGGCCAGGATCGGGCTAGGGTAGAAATTAATCACATTGTAACTTACTGAATATTAATAACTTAGATGCAGCAGGCCGTGGACTTTTAATCCGGTGGTCCCGGGTTCGAGTCCCGGGCGGCCCACCAGCTTGTTCGATTCATCCCCACGAAAAGGGCGGTTGGGTTGATCGCGGCCTTTGGCCGCCACCGTTTATCACTTCCCAGCGGCTGGCCGCAGCTCCATGCCGAGTTGTTGGTACTGGCCCAGATAGTCTTCTACCACCCACCAGTCCCTGACCTTGCCATCAACGATGGTCGCCAGGTGCATGGCTGCCACTTCGATTTCATTGCCGGTTGCGGGGATGCCCTCGAACTCGGCGGTGTGGGTTCCATATTGAGTGAGTCGGATAGCTATTATGTCCCCTTCAGCCACCACGTCATCAATCACATGTCTCCAGTCTGGGAATGATGCGTAGTGTGTCGAGATAGCCTGAAATAACGCTTCTTTTCCCAGGGCCTCAGCTACTCCAGGTACGTGGACAGCAAATCCCGGGTCCAACAAATCGCTCAATCTGTCAAAGTCGTTTTCGTCGATGGCCACGAAAAACTGACGGCCGATCTCCTTATTTTGCTTCTCAACCTCTGCCTGAACCTTCATCTCCTCAAGCTCTGCGATTGTTTGTCGGTCCTGACAGCCAAATGTAAAAGCCATCAGGATGACCAAGGGAAGGACCACGAGCGACTTCTTCATTCTCTCCTCCTCCAGTTTGAACGTAACACCACCGCGGCGACACACCGAACGGTGATCACGTCGTTCCACGCATTAAATAGGACTCCACCTCATACGAATGTGGGTTGCTGATGGGAAGGCGTCAACCGAAATCTCCTCGCGGCCCTCCAAGCTGCGATACCATAGCCCCGCTGGAACCCAAACAATGCATGACCTCATCGGTCGCACCCTCGGGCACTACCGGATCGTCGAGCAGATCGGCGCTGGAGGGATGGGGGAGGTGTACCGGGCGCACGACGGGCGGCTGGATCGTGATGTGGCGATCAAGGTGCTGCATGAGGCTGTGGCTCAGGATGCCGACCGTCTTGCCCGGTTCGAGCGGGAAGCGAAGGCTGTCGCAAAGCTCGACCATCCAAACATCCTCGCCATCCATGACTTCGGTACGGATGAAGGTGTTACCTACTCCGTCACCGAGCTGCTGGATGGTCAAAACCTCAGGCAATGTATCCCGGCCTCCGGCATGCCTTGGCAGAAGGTGGTTGAAGTGGGGGCGGCAATCGCCGATGGGCTCGCGGCGGCACACGGCAAGGGGATCGTTCACCGCGATCTGAAACCCGAGAACGTGTTCATCACCTCCGACGGCCGGGTGAAAATCCTCGACTTCGGGCTCGCCCAGGTGAAGGAGCCGGTCGAGGAAGAGGCCGAGACCGCCACCATGACCCCGGCGGGCACGGTGGCCGGCACCGTCTTGGGCACGATGGGCTACATGTCGCCCGAGCAATTGCGAGGTGAGCCGTCAGACGCCAGGTCCGACATATTCGCCCTCGGTTGCGTTCTCTACGAGATGTTGTCGGGGAAGGCCGCGTTCCTGCGCAAGACCACTGCCGAGACCACCGCGGCCATCCTCAAAGAGGAGCCGGAGCGGGTGTCATCAACCGGCACTGTCCTCCCTACCGAGGTCGAGCGGAGCATCCATCGTTGCCTCGAGAAGAGCCCGGATGCGCGTTACCAGTCGGCCTCGGACCTGGCGTACAACCTCAAGTCGATCTCGACCGACCAGGTGGTCATCTCGCCGCCACCGCAGCGAAAAACCAGAACGACGATCGTGGTGGCCGTTGCCGCCATCGTGTTCGGAGTCGTGGCACTTGCTGTCCTGCTGGGCCCGGGTCTATTCGACCGTATCGGTTCAGACGAGGAGACGCAGCCCATCCGCTCCATCGCCATCCTTCCCCTGAAGAACCTGACCGGAGACCCCGAGCAGGCCTACTTCGTCGACGGTCTTCACGAGGAGCTGATCGCCACCTTCGCCCAGATCTCGGCCTTCGACAGGGTGATCGCCCGCACCTCGGTGATGAGATTCAGGGACTCTGACACACCGATCCGGGAGATCGGCGAGCAGCTTGGTGTCGCGATAGTGCTCGAGGGCTCGGTGCGACAGTCTGGGGACACGGTGCGCACGACCGTGCAGCTCATCGACGCGAGCACCGAGGACCACATTTGGGCCAACAGCTTCGAGCGCAACCTCACCGACATCCTGGCCCTACAGAGCGATGTTGCGCGGGCGGTCGCCAACGAGATCGAGTTGGCGCTGACTCCCGAGGAGGAGGCCCGTCTCGCCGCTGCGCGGGTCGTCAACCCCGAGTCCCACGACGCCTATCTCAAGGGCTCCTACCACTGGAAGAAACTAACGCCAAACGATCTCGACACCGCCGAGCGCTACTTCGAGCTGGCGCTCGAGAAAGACCCTTCCTACGCCCCGGCCTACGAGGGTCTCGCGTGGGTCTGGTCGGCCCGCCAGCAGATGGGCATCACGCCGCCCCATGAGGCCGGACCGAAGGCGAAGGCGGCGGCTCTCCAGGCCATCGCGCTGGATGACACCTCCGCGGAAGCACACGAGGCGCTGGCTCTGGTCAGGACGTGGACCGACTGGGACTGGGCCGGCGCATGGCCTGAGTGGCAACGCGCCCTCGAGCTCAACCCCAATGCTGCGAACGCCCACGCGTACTACGCCCACTTCCTGGCGATCGTGGGGCGCACCGACGAGGCCATTCCGCACAGCGAGCGGGCGCTCGAGCTGGACCCGTTCAACGCGCTGTTCCACGGCTTGTATGCGGTGGCCCTGCATTTCGATCGGCGCGACGACGACGCCATGGCCGCGGCCCGCACCGCACTGGCCCTGCAACCCGGCCAGCGGGTCGCCCGCGCCGCGCTGCAGTACGTTTTCATCTCCAAGGGGATGCGCGACGAGCTGTTGGCCTTGCAGCGGGAGAGAATCGCCCACGACCCCGAGCGCGTGGCGGCGTTCGAGCAGGGCCTGGCGGAAGCCGGCTACGAGGGCGCGCAGCGGGGCATCGCGGATGTCCTGGCGGCACGCTACGAGAAGTCCGGCGGAGTTAGGGCCATGGGCATCGCCCTGCGGTATCTCGACGCCGGCGACTACGACCGGGCCATCGACTGGCTCGAGAAGGCCTACGAGGAGCACGATCCCAACCTGCCCTACCTCGGCAACAACCCTCTGTACGACCCCTTGCGCTCCGACCCGCGTTTTCAGGCCCTGTTGCGCCGCATGAACTTGCCGGAGGACTGAAGATGATCGGCACCACCCTCGGCCACAGCCATGTGCCGCCGCTGGAATGTGTCTAGAAAACCCGGGGCGATTCAGTTCTGCAGCAAGCTCACTCGTAATTGCTCATCATCCAAAGCTGCCTGACCGGTTCCTTTTCGGACCACGCCATCAGTTTTCCGTCAGCGCTCCATGTTGGCAGGGAGACGGACTTAACGGGGAACTGACGAATCTTCTGGTACTTCCGACTCTTTTCGTCAAAGGCGTACAAACCCCAGCCATTGCCATATCCGCGTACTGCGCTGATGAAGTAGTAGCGCTTGTCCGGACCCCAGTAACCGATGTAGTCCCACATCGGGTCCGGCATGTCGACCAGGTCTGAGATTTGCGAGGTCTCCAAAGAAGCGATACGTGAGCCGTTGCTGTCTTCAGGGTTATAGTACATGTAGCTGATACGGTCCCCATTCGGATGCCATGCAAGTATTTCCTTGTACGCGTCCTCACTTTTCGGAGTAACCCGCGTGACCTTTTTCGTCGCTCGGTCCACGACCAGGATCACGTTGCCCTCTTCATCCTCGAGGAAGGCAAAAGCCGCGATGGATTTGCCGTTGGGCGACCATTCCAGGCTCCAGGATTCCCAGCCCTTCGCCGAAGCAAGAACCTTTGTATCCCCACCGTCACGCGGTATCACCAACATGTCGCCATCGATGGAAAACGCGATTTCCTTACCACTGGGTGACCAGGCTGGAATCAAGTGGCGGATGCCACGGGTCGAATACAACTCGGTGGCCGCGCCGCCGGAGGAGGGCATCACGAAGAGTGATGTTGTTTCTCCCGTGTGCTGCGCGTACGCAATTTTCGAACCATCCGGTGACAGCAGCGTTCTCGGGCCATAGGACGTGAGTACGGTTCCCGATACCAGCTGTAACGGATTGTCTCCCTTGACAGATACCCTCCACATCCCGACTCGGCCAGGCTGATCGTCCATATAGTAAATGGACTTGCCGTCGGGTGAAAGCATCGCCTTCGAGCCGCGCACTACCGAGCGGGGTGAATCCATGGCGCTGGTGTCGGCCGTGAGAATGACGTGATTGTCTTTCATCAGGGTGAAAGTTAGCTGGCCGCCCTCAGGCAAAATCTGGGGATAGATCACGGACGCGTTGTTGTAGGCAGTGATTTTTTCAGGTGACTCGTCTGAACCCGGCGTGCGCCTGAATACGTTCCTTGCCACTTTAGGGCCCGAAACGTAGTAGATGTGCTTTCCATCCCTGCTCCACACAGGCCAGCCTTCGAAGCCCGGATCGTTGGTCACTTCAGTGTGTTCACCGCTTTCCAGGTCCAGTTGCCAGATATCCATCTCGCCATGGTCTTCCTTGTTCGCGGTGACCTTGTGATACAACAGATGGCGGCCGCCCGGGGACACATCACCCATTCGGGTCATATGGTCAAGCTCGCCAGCGAAATGCTTTTTCAGCTTACCGTTCAACCCGATGATCCTGAAACCATCTCTGGACTGGATCACCAGTCCGGCGCTGTCCGGCATCCATTCAGCGCCCTTGAAGTCGTCGGCGATTTGCAGATATTCGCCAGGGAGCTGTTTTGTCAGTTTGGTGCGAAGATTGAGCAGCATCAGGCGACGCTCGACGCCACTTTTGCCCTGGGCATAAAAAACGTACTGTCCGTTCGGGGACCACCGGGGGTGGCCGATCCATTCCCAATCCTTCGCATCTTCGATCAGCGGGCGGCTCACCGAGCCGCTGGTATCCCGCACATAGAGTTCAGTCAGTAGATTCGGAAAGCGCTGTTTGCGCTCGCTGGTGGCCGGAGCAGCGGTGATGAGTTTTGCCCCATCCGGGGAGAAATCATAAATTCGTGGATTCGGGGGTCGTGACGGGTGCATCTCCTGCAATACCAACTCGTATTCGGCGCCGGCGGATTTTCCACCTTCGCCTGAAGAAGCCTTTACGGATATGGCGTTCAATTTGGCGCGTGCAGCCAGGAACAGCCCTGGCTGGTCGGAAAACTCCGACACCACGCGCCCATAGGCCGTGATGGCCTCCGGTGAACCCTGGAGTTCGTAGGTGTTGCCTAGCGCAACCAGCGCCTGAGCAACATGGTTACGGCTGGCCGATGCCGACATCGCCACCTGCCGGTACAGCGTAGCCGCGCGGGCGAGATCACCTTCCACCATTTCGGCGTGGGCGGCCTGCTCCAGCACCATCGGGGCATCCTCCCGGGTTTGTGCTGTGACTGTAATCGCGGTCAAAAGGGAGACGGCGATCGCACATAAGAGCAGCAATAATGTCGTTTTCATCGTGTTCCTCCAATATTTCTAAATCATGTGAACGAAATGATAATGATCCATTGTTCACCCACGATCAGCGGAGGGTTCAGTCTCGGATAAGATTGTGTCAGGAATTCCTGACAATTTACGGATCGAAACGATAGCCCATGCCGCGGATGCTGGAGATATGCTTCGAGCCGTTCGGTTCCAGTTTCTTACGGAGATTGGCGATATGGGTGTCGATCACGCGGTCGGTGACGACAACATCGGTACCCCAGACAAGGTCCAGGATGCGGTCGCGGCTCAGCACGTGCCCGGAATTTTGAATCAACGCGGTCAGCAGCCTGAACTCGAGTGATGTCAGTTCGATCGGGCGCTCCCCGTCGAGCACCTCCATGCGTTCCAGGTTTACCACCAGAGAAGAAAAGGCGTAGCTCGAGGGCTGTGAACTCTGTGACCTTCGGAGCAAAGCCTTGATCCTGGCGCGCAGTTCCAATGGGCTAAACGGTTTGGTGATATAGTCGTCTGCGCCAATTTCAAGCCCCAGCACCTTTTCGGCCTCGTGCGACTTTGCAGTGAGCATGATGATGGGCAGGTCCGGTTTCTTAACTCGCACTTCCCGGCACACGTCGTAGCCGCTCTTGCCGGGCAGCATCACATCCAGGAGAATCAGGTCGAACGGTTCCGCGCAAGCCAGGTTTACGGCGGCGTTTCCGTTGTCCGCGACTTCCACCCGGTAGCCCTCCAGTTCAAGGTCATCCCGCAGGCCCAACGCGATGGCGGGTTCGTCTTCGACAATTAGGATGCGCGCGCTCATTGCGATTCCATGGACTCCAGGGTGATGGTGAAGACAGCACCCTTGCCCAAGCTGCTGCGGGCGCTGATTGCTCCCCCCTGGTTCGCGATGATTTTCCGCACCATCGCTAGGCCCAGCCCGGTGCCCTTCGCATTGGTTAGGCGGGCAGCCGAGCCGCGCACGAACTTGCTGAAGATCCGGGACTGTTCCTCCGGTGGGAATCCGACCCCGTGATCCGCGACGGAGATGTGCACCCTTCCGTTTTTCAGCAACGCTTTCACCTCGATTCCCACCGATTCAGGGGAATATTTGACCGCATTATCCAGCAAATTCCAGATCGCTCTCGTAAAGGATTCCCTGTCCATCCGGACATACGGCGCCCCTTCGATCTCAAGCGAAAGGGCCTCCGCTGTCAACTCATACTCTTCCCTGAACGCTCCCACGATGTCATTCAGCAGCGCACCGCATTCCAACGTTTCGGGATGGTAGGGGTATGCGCCCGCTTCCATGCGCCCGAAATCCAACAACCCTTCGACCAGCCGCTGCAGCCGTGTGGATTCCTTGTCCAGTACCCGGTAATAAGCCTCGGCCTTTTCCTGGTTCTCTACTCTCCCGGACGCCAGCAGCTCGGTGAGTTGCCGGATGGATGTCAGTGGCGTGCGGAATTCGTGCGAGACGGCGGCCACAAAGTCGGACTGGAGCCGGGAAATCTCAGCTTCGCGGCGCAATAGGCGGGAAATGAAGTAGGTGCTGGCCAGGATCATGGTTAGAACGAGAAACAGCCCGATCCGGAGCAGCCGGCGCCGGTTGATGTCGCCCGGGTCGGGGACCAGGCTCGGTGTATCAAGAGCAGCAACGGTGAACAACACTCCACCCAATGCCACCGACCTGAGCGAAGGTGTCCCGCCACCGTCGTCGAGGCCTGAGACCACAACCTTCCCTGCTGCATCGGAGACACGCCATCCAATACCCTGGCCCTCAAGCCTTTCGGTAACCGCTGCCAGCGATGCGGCATGCAGTTCATCGATCCGCAGCGTCGCCGCCAGGAGGTCGGAGTCGAATGCGGTCCAGAGACCCAGCACCCGGCCGCGGCCGGAACCCCCGATGCGAATGCCGGACGAAGCAGAACGGCCCTGGCGCCAGTCGTCCCAAACATCAAGAAATCCCACAGCCATTTCCGATGGCACGTGCGGCTGCGCTAGCCCAGCCGCCAGGTCAGGCCGCCCGGCGAGCCCGGCCCACTGGGTGGCCGCGTCAGCATAGTAGCGAAAGGTGGTCGCGGAAACATGGCGCCCGCCGGCGGTCAGCACAGTGGCCAGGCGGGCCGTTTCCACACCCAGCTCATCCAGCCGGTCCTCGGCCTCGAAGATCGAGCAGCGGGCGTACAGGCCCAGCCAGTCAGCCGGGGCCGTGCCGACCGTTTGACCGTCGAGCGTTGTCAGCGTTTCGTAGTACGCGAGTGCATCCCCGATGCGGCCATCGCGCCTGGTGATCCGGCCAAGCCGCATCAGCGCGGACGCCTGGATATGCCGGTCGGAGGACGCCGCCAACGGCGTCAGCAGGCGCATTGCCAGGGGATAATCCTGATGCTGAAATTCAAGGCGGTCAGCCCGTGCAAACTGGGACGGCAGAGGTTCGGGTTTCCTGGGTACAGGCACATATAGAAGATCGTGTTTCGGCATGACCGTGGTGCCACGCACGGAGAAGTGGATCACCGTCAACGGCCCCCGCAAAGCATCCAGTACTGCCGGTACGTCAACGTCCTGGTCTGAGCTGACCACTTGTGCGATCTCGTCCAGGCGCAATTGCTCTGAGGTAATTCCGTCCGAGAAAGCCTTTTCCAGTTCGGCAGCCGCGGCGTCCACACGTTCCCTGGTGCGCTGTTCCTCCAGCGAGCGATCTTGGTCCAGCAGCAGCCAGCCGAGCCAGCCGAGCGCAACTACCAGCAATGCCATCACGCTGAGGAAGGTGACAGCCACACTGCTTAGCGCGAATGGCCTGTTGTCGGGCTCGCTCACGAGATTACCGCGTTGAATCCAGTTTCGACCACGTAGTTTTTTGGAAACTCGATCAAAGCCGTTCCCGCCCGATTCTAACCCGATTCTCGGCGTGCCTGAGTGGGATAGGAATTTCCTTTCGCGGCACCCGAGGTTAGCACGGTCCCCAAAGGGCTGATCTCACTCCGGGCCAGGTTCTCACAGCTCGCTGAGGGTTCCTGAGTCGCTGACAATCGTCGACGGGCCCGGCTCGTGACAACACAACGCCCTCGAACCCCGATCCCGGGTCCCACTGCCACCGCCACGGGCAAACCCCGCACAGGCGGCTGCTGCCGATATGAGACTCAGGAAGCGGCGGAAAGTGTTCTGCGGTGCACTCCTGGTGCACTTGAACTCAACAAACGGCGGTATTCGGCAATCACCGACCACAACAAAAGACGTATGGGTCGGCTAGCAAGACGTTTCGTTGTTAATGTTAACTCACGTCAATTACTGGTGACTGTTGCCGCTGATAGGCCGCCTGCGTGACTCAGGTTCTTGTATCCGCAAGAACGTGGGGGTTCGAGTCCCCAAGGCCTCCCTGACTGACCAGTTCTGCAGAGCGGTGTCTGGCACGATTTCTAAGGGAATAGGTATGATTCGCGTTGGGCTGGCGTCAGCGCCACACGCCGAGAGAGAGGTTTCCCATGCTGCGAACCGCAGTTGTGATCGACGAGCGGTACGAGGAGCACCACACCGGGTACGGGCACCCGGAACGCGCGGAGCGGGTCGCGGTTCTCCGTGACCTTATCGAAAGTCTCGGTGGCGCGGGCCTCATTAGGGTCGAGCCACGGCCGGCGACCCCCGGCGAGCTCGCGCTGGTGCACAGAGGGGAGCACCTGAAGCGGGTAGCGGCTACCGCCGGCGGCGGGCCGCAGGCCTTTGACGCCGACACCCCTGTGTCGTCGCGCTCCTACGAGACGGCGCTTCTGGCCAGCGGAGGCCTCCTGGCGTTGGTCGAGGAGATCATGGCCGGCGGGGCGGACAACGGCTTCGCCCTGGTGAGGCCTCCGGGGCACCACGCCGAGGCTGACCGAGCCATGGGCTTCTGCCTGTTCAACAACGTCGCCGTCGCCGCCCGCTCCCTCTGTGAGCGGCACGGACTGGATCGGGTGCTGATCGTGGATTGGGACGTGCACCACGGCAACGGAACCCAACACAGCTTTGCGGACGACCCGGGGGTCCTCTACGTCTCCACGCACCAATACCCCTTCTACCCCGGCACCGGAGGCGTCGACGAGGTCGGCGTCGGGGACGGTGAGGGCTTCACCCTAAATGTGCCGCTGCCCGCCGGCTGCGGCGACCGCGAGTACCTGGATGCCTTCGTGCGGGTGATCGACCCCGTGTGCCGCCAGTTCGAGCCCCAGTTCGTGCTGGTCTCCGCTGGATTCGACGCTCACCTCCGCGACCCTCTCGCCTCAATGAGGGTCAGCGAGGAGGGGTTCGGCTGCCTGGCGCGGGTGTTGCTGCGGATCGCCGCCGAGCACGCCGGCGGGCGATTCGCCGCGGTGCTCGAGGGGGGCTATGACCTCGATGCGCTGCGCGGATCGGTGGCGCGGGTACTCGACGAGATGGGGGGGGAGCGTCTTGCCGAGCCCCTGCCAGCAACCACCGGTGACTGTCCGGCGGTGTCGCGTGTGGCCGAGGTGCACGGCCGGTACTGGGACCTTGCAGTGGATTGAGGGGTGGTCTCCGGAGAGAACCACTCATTTAGGATTGGAGCAGCTCCAACCTCCGCTGCGCCTCCCGTTTGCCGATGCCCCGAATCTCTGCCCATGCTGCAAGTCGTTCAGCCCTGGGCTTCGACTTCCCACTCTCCCAGCTATAGATCGTAAGACTTGAAACGCCGACCAAGGCGCCGTAGTTTTTCGCGGACAAACCGAGACGCTGACGATCAGCCTTAACCCATTTGGGCGAAAAGCGTATGGCCTTGGCTTCGCTTTTCTTTGGCACAATCTCAAGACGTCGTTTCTCCTGCTTCTCCAAAGCACGCACTTTTCGCTGAAGGTCGGCGACTTCTCTCTTGAGTGCCGCCACGGAGCGGCGCAACTCCGCGTTGGTTTTCTTGAGAGGGCCAACCTCTTGGCGGACCTCCTTGCGCGCCAGGCGGCTGATCTCGCTACGAAGAACCGAAGCTATGTTTGGCATGTGGGTTCCTTTCCCGTATCGGCGTTAATCCAATGTACCCCGTCACAACCGGGATGGTATTCGGTCGCCTATGGTACCAAATACTACACCGTCCGGCTTGACTTGAAAGAGTGCATTAGTTTTTTCCGTTCTGGAACGCCGCTTCAGGCTGCCCATCCCACCCATTGGTGCGTCTCGGACGCACCTTACTTCACTTCACATGGTGCGATTATTTTCACGCGATCATGACGCCGGATGAAATCCAGACGTCAGCCGCGAAGATGTTTGAGGAGGCACCTGAATAAGGTCGCCGTTAGGTCACGCTCACTCAGAATCCCGTTCCTCGGCGCCGGTCTCCCCATCTCCGCCATTGTCATCACCCAAATCCAACCCCCACGGCGGGAGGTCGGTGCCCTTTTCCTTGACGAAGTGATCCATCCAGCGCATCAGGCGGCGAGCGTAGTCGTCACGTGCCGCGGCGCGGCGGTTGCCGTGGCCTTCTCCCGGGTAGCGCACATAGCGCACCGGCGTCTTACCGTTCAGCTTGAGAGCGCGATAGAGCTGCAGACTCTGCGAGGGATGGACCCTCTTGTCGGCCGTCCCTCCGGCGATCAGGAGGGGAGTCCGTCCCTGTTCGACCCAGAAGATGGGGCTGCGTTCGAGGCTGAACTGGAAGTTCGTGAAGGGCTGGTACTTGGAGTGGACCATGACGTCCTCGAGCGGGATTTCGGTTGTCATTCCCTTGCTGAGCTTGTTGCTGATGCCGACGAACATCACCCCGGCGCGGAAGTGCTCCGTGTAGCGCGTCGCCAGCCAGGCGGTCGCATAACCACCGTAGGACCCACCGGTGACTCCAGCCCGGTCGGCGTCGACGATGTCCCGGTCGACCAGCGCATCGAGGGCGTCGATCAGATCGTCGAACTCCTTGCCGGCGGCGTCGTGCTGACCCATCTTCGAAAACGCGACGCCGCGTCCCGTGCTCCCGCGGTAGTTCGGGAAGAACACCGCGTATCCCTGGCTGGCCGCGAGCTGGCCTGGAGCTGAGTAGCTGGTGAGCCAGCCGTTGCTCCGGTGGCCTTCAGGGCCGCCATGGACCGCCATGATCAACGGCAGCGGCCCGCGCGTAGCCGCGTCAGCGGGTCGAATCAACAGACCCTCGAGCTCGACCCCATCTCGCGCCTGCCACCGGAAAACCTCCTGAGGTTCGAGCGCGACGTCGTTGAGCCATGGATTGCTGTCGGTCATGCGAACACCGGCCGGCTCTCCGAGAGTGAAAGAGTAGACCTCGTTCGGGTGGCTCGGTGTGTTGCCGGTGAACGCCGCATGCATCCCGTCCCGGGACAGGCTCAGACCGCCCATGATCGGTACCCGCAGACCGGCCTGCTCGTTTCCTGAGACCAGGTGAGTCCGCACCCGCTGACCCCCGAGATCGACCTCGCCGAGGCGCGTCTCGACGCCCTCGTCGACGACAAAGACCAGGGTGTCCGAGTCCCGCCACGCAAAGCTGTTGACGTGCGCCTCGAGGTCCGTCATGACGTCCTCGAGCGTCCCACCGGCGGCGGACGCCACCATCAACCGGCCGGCGGCCGGATCGTTAGGATCGGCGGCGGAGATCATGGCGATCGAGACCCCATCGGGACTGAACTGGAAATCCCCCAGCTTGCCGGGGTTGGCAAACCGTACCCTGACCTTTCCGGTGGCCGCATCGATGACGGTCACCTTGCGCAGCATGTACTTGTCGTCGATCAAGGGACGCGGCGCCACATCGACCGCCAGCAACGTCGAGTCAGGGCTCCAGCGCACGTTGAACACCGAGCCCTCGATCTCGAGGGCCTTCGGCTCCTCGGGCTCCTCCGCGGGCTTCGAGGGATCGGGGAATACCGCCTCAGGGGCCGGCATCGGCACCACCCACACCCGTTTTGGAAGCCAGTCCTCCTCGAAAATCTCCTGCGAGTAGCCCTTCTCCTCGGCCTTTTTGCGCTTTTCACACGACGGCTGGTCGGCGATGAACGCAACCTGCGTCCCATCCGGCGAAACCTGATAATCGGAGATTGCCGTGCCGAAAGCGATCAACTGGTGAGACTCCCCGCCTCCAACAGGGATCGACCACAGAGTGATGTGCTCGTCATCGCCCCTCTTGGCAAGGTAGGTGATCCGGGTGCCGTCGGGGGTGAACCGGGCTTCCGAGACCTTGACCTGGCCACCGACGAAGACCCGGTCCACGCCGTCGGGAACCGACACCACCCGCAGCTCCCGCCACGCCGGACCATCGGGGTCGTCCCCCGGCCGCCGCGGTACGTTGAGGGTGTAAGCCACCGTCGACCCGTCGGGGGAGACGTCCACACTGGCGACCGATCTGCCGGCGGCGAGTTGCTCGAAGGTCAGGCCCCCGCTCTCCGCTGATGCGGTTGTTCCTACAGCAAGCGCCGCACCAATCACACACACCGTGAAAAGACCAAGAAGCTCCCTGCGGTCAATCATCAACATCATGCTTCCTCCTGCGACAGATCACTATCGAACAACACATTCTAGACCGGAATCAAAGGTGCCACCCATTAAATCGAGGCTTAGGAGATCAAAGCGCGGCAAGAGGTTGCGCCGCGAGTTCCGTCAGGGAAGTTCGCCGATCCCCCTACCCAGCACGCCGACGTAGAGCGCGAGCGTCACCGCGGCGATCACGATCCAGGGCATACTCCTGCCGAGTTCGACCGCCGGTCTCGCCGCCTCGCGCTCTCGCCCGAGCGGCCAGAAGCGCAGCAGATTGATCCAGACCAGGAAGAATCCCGTCGCGCCGAAGGCGCCGAGCAGGACGAGCATCTTGTCATCGTTGGAGCTGATCGCCGCCGCGGACATCTTGATAACGATGGCCATGAGATAGGGAGTGAGGGTGAGCACGGTCATCCTCCTCCCACGCTCGGCTGGCTCCCGACCGAGGAACGGCTCGAGATGGCGGCGGGAAACCGTGAATCCGAGCCACAGGATCAGCAATCCCGTGCAGATGAGCCCCACCTTCCAGGCTGACTGCGGCGCCAGGCCGACGAGGAAGAGTGACCAGTCGAGCGTAGGGCCGATGAACCATCCCATGATGTAGCTGGCGGAATAGAAAAGGTTGAGGCTCATCAGGACCCAGAGAAAGTAGCGCGCCCTTCCGTCTCGTAGTTTTGAGCGAGTGAGGGCCAGCCAGCAACTGAGCGCGAGGAGCAGATTGAACGCCGTGCCGCCGGCGATGTCGGCCCGCTCCTGCCCAGGGCTCCGCGCCTCGGCGTCGCCGCAAAACTGAAAGCTCGTCGAGACATAGACCGTCGAGTGACCTTGAAGCGCACAGACGCCCCCGTGACCCACGATCTCGTGGCCCGCGTTCGACAGAGCCCAGGCGATGATCGAGATCGCGACGATGGTGGGGATGTGTAGAGGCGAGAATTTCACGGGTGGTTCTCCAGACCAATGTGCAGAATACGCGACAGGAGCACAGCGACGCCCCCAATCCGCCCAGACAACACATGCCAACTGTAACATCGGTGCAGGCCTGGAGAAGTTGGAAAGTTGACTTAGTTGGGGTGCATGCCGCGGCGGGCCAGGGTCCGGATCGGGGGGGACGTCCAGGACGCCTTCGACCAGGGACTGGCGGAGTCGGCGGGAGGCAACGAAGCTCAGCGGGGAATTGGTGACGAGGCTGTCTTCATGACGAGATGCGATCGACGTCCAACTTCCCAACTTCTTCAAGCATTGATGGACAATCGTTCAGGTCGCATTAACGAAACCGTTGTTGTCGGCTACCTCAGACTCCATGACTCGCCCACCTACTTCATCGTCTCGGCCAGGTCGAGAGAGATGTCGAGCACGGTGTTTTCCGCCTTGTACTGTTCCCACATTGCGACCATGGCACCCCCTCATGATCTTCTGCCTGCGGCGGCCCCCCATGGGTGGCACCCTAGGGCACCCTAGATGAACTGGCTGGCGTGGTGTCTCGAGGATCAATCGAGCCACAACACGACCTCGTCCAGAGGCCGACGGGAGCGCGGCGGCTCCCGCTCGGCCGGGTGCCCGAGGGCCAGCAGCGCCACCGGGCGCCAGCCGGCCGCCAGCCTCAGCGCCCGGGCCACGCCGGCCTCGTCGAAGGCGCCGACCCAGCAGCCGCCGAAGCCGGCCTCGACGGCTGCGAGGAGGAGGTTCTCGGCCGCCGCCGCAGTGTCCTGGAGGCAGTAGAGCTCGCGCCCGCGCTCGCGGTAGATCCGCGCGCTCTCCTCGGGCACCGCGCAGACTGCGATCACGACCGGCGCCTGGGCGAGAAAACCCTGGCCGTACGCCGCCCTCGCGAGCTGCAGCCGACGTGCCCGGCCGCGCACCACGACGAAGCGCCAGGGTTGCAGGTTGCCGCCCGAGGGCGCCCACCGCGCGGCCTCGAGCAGCGGTGTGACGGCGTCCCGATCGAGCGGGGTATCGGCAAAGCTGCGGCAAGAGAATCGTCGTTCAAACAGCGTGCGCTCCGTCATGGCCGCCTCCCGGGATGTGGTCGCCCAGCATAACGCGGAACAAGGGGCGACGAAGGCTCGCGCATGGGTACCAGGCCCGTAGTTCTTATGAAGTTCCCATGTGCATGCATGAATTCCACGAAAACCTCCCCGTCACGGCTACTGTAAGCTCTGCGCCGAGGAGTTCCCGCGTCAATGCCAACGGAGATCATCAACGGGATCAACCTGCACTTCGAGGTGCACGGGTCCGGCGAACCCGTGCTGTTCATTCACGGGCTCGGCTCGAGCGGGCGGGATTGGCAGCACCAGGTCGACCACTTTTCGTTGAGCCACCGGGTCGTGACCTATGACGTGCGCGGCCACGGCGCCTCCGAAAATCCCGCAGGTAGGTACACGATGGGTCTCTTCGCACAGGATGCGAAAGGCCTCCTCGATCACCTCGGTCTGCCGGCGGCGCACGTCGTCGGCATCTCTATGGGAGGGATGATCGCGTTCCAGCTGGCGGTGGATCACTCCTCATCGCTTGAGAGCATGGTCATCGTGAACAGTGGTCCCGAGCTGAAACCGAGATCGCTTGGAGAACGGCTCCAGGTCTGGCAGCGATTCCTGATCGTCCGTCTGTTCGGGATGGGGAAGATGGCCCGGGTCCTGGCCCCGCGTCTCTTTCCCGGCCGGTCACACGAGGCGCTCAGACAAGAGTTCATCGATCGATGGTCGACAAACGACAAGAGAGCCTACCTGGCGTCGATGAAGGCAATCGTCGGTTGGGGGGTGGCGGACCGGATAGGCGGGATCTCGATCCCGACGCTCTTCGTGTCCGCCGACCAGGACTACACACCGGTCGCGGCGAAAGAGCGGTACGTCAGAAGGATGCCGAACGCGCGGCTGGCGGTCATCGAGGACTCGCGGCACGCGACACCGCTCGAGCGCCCTCGGGAGTTCAATCGGGTCATCGAGGAGTTCTTCAGAGGACTTTGAACCCATCCATCCGTGGAAATGTCAGCCTCCCTGAACGACAGTAGTGGGAGTTGTTGTTGCTGTGGGTCCTGCTGACCAGCATCATCGAGCCGGGCTGTTTTCCGCGCGAGGGGAGAAGGCGAACTTCCCTTGTGGAGCCGTAGAAACCAACCAGCTCTCCGCCCAATGCTAAGCTTGTACGTTGGGGAGGTTCTCTGTGTCACGTTCCAAGCGAACCCGACTCACAGATGAAGAACTTCGTTCCGTGGTCGAGGACAGCCCTCATCCGCTGATGGTGCTGACCCGGGATGGTCATCTCCACGGCAGCAGCCAATCACTGGACGACGTCCTCGGACATGCTGTCGATGACGAGACGACGTGGCGTCTCGCCGAGGCCGTCCATCCGGAGGATGAACCCGCACTCCTCGCGGTCATCGCCCGGGCTCTTGACGACGATGAATCTTCCGAACTCGATCTGCGTTTGCACCATCAGGATGGCTCCTGGCGGAGCTTCGTGGCCAACACACAAGCCCTGTTTCCGGATTCGGGTAACGCCTACGTCGTCCTGCACCTCAGGGAGTCGAGGAAGGACCTGGCGGATGGGAAAACCTGGGACGAACTCACCCGCCTCCCAAGCCGCACCGTTTTCGTCGATCGCCTCCAGCGGTCGCTGACGCGGGCGATTCGACGGAAAAGTTACGGCTTCGCGGTGATGGCGCTCAACCCCGGCAGCTTGAAGCTTGTCGATGTCGGCCTTGGGCCCAACCATGACGATGAGGTGTTGAAAGCGTTCGCCGAAAGGCTGAACGCCTCCATACGCCCCGGAGACCTGGTGGCACGGGTCGAAGGCGATTCGTTCATGATCCTCGTGGATCACATCGACGGGCTCTTGCATGCAGCCCGCCTCGCCGAGCGCTTGCGCGAGGCGATGGCCGAGCCATTCGACCTCGGTGGACAGGAAATTTTCACCAAGGCCAGTATCGGGATCGCGCTGAGCTACGCCATCTACGAGCGCGCAGAGGAGCTTCTCCGGGACGCGGAGGTCGCCATGAACCGCGCCCAGGTTCGGGGAGGCGACCGCTGCGAGTTCTTCGACAAGGGAATGCACGCCCGGGTCCGTGCCCGCCGCGATATCGAGACCGACCTGCGTGGGGCCGTGGAGAGGCAAGAGTTCCTGGTTCACTACCTGCCGATCGTCTCACTCGACTCGGGCCGGATCTCGGGATTAGAGGCGCTCGCCCGTTGGCAACACCCGAACCAAGGCCTCATCCCACCGTCCGAGTTCCTTCCCGTGGCCGAGGAGACCGGACTCATTTTGCCGCTGAGCTACCAGATTTTCCTGGAGGCCTGCACCCAGTTACGGGTCTGGCAGGACAAGTTCCACTGGGATCCCCCTCTCAAGATCAGCATGAACTTTACAAGCGCCCAATTCACTCAGTCCGAGGTGGAGAGCACCATCATTGCGGCCGTGAAGCGATCAGGCCTCGACCCGAGCCAGGTGATCGCCGAGATCACCGAGGGTGTGATGATCAGAAATATCGACACGGTGCTCACCGTACTCGAGGGTCTGAAGATCTTCGGCATCGAGATCCACATCGATGACTTCGGAACCGGCTACTCGTCGCTGACGTATCTGCACCGCCTCCAGGCCGACGCTCTCAAGGTGGATCGCTCGTTCGTGGCTCAGCTACCCGGTGACGAGGACGCCGATCTGCTGGTGCGGACAATCATCGGTCTGGCCCACAATCTCGGGTTGCAGGTGGTCGCTGAGGGGATCGAAACACCAGCCCAACTCGAGCGCCTCAAGGAGCTGGGCTGCGAGTTCGGGCAGGGGTTCCTGTTCGCCAAACCCGCCGATGCCGAGACCGTCGAGTCACTCCTGACGATGAATCTTGGCGAATCAGGATCCCAAAAACGTTGGCCGAAAATCCAATCCAGTTATAAAGATTAGCCCATTGATCCCGATGCCGGCTCAGAATTCGACGCTTTGGGAAGCTGGGGAGGTTTTCTGACTTGATGAATCTAGAGTACGTATTCGGACTTGGAAGGGAAAAAGATCAGCCTTCCAAATCTCCAAAAGTCTCGCACTGAAGCTGTATAATATTGTCATGCCATATTGAGAATTTCGAGACAAGGAGTTGAGCCATGAGAAACATCTCAGCACCCGTTTGCCTGATCGTCTTGGCTCTTCTCGTCACCGCCTCACCGGGCAACGCCGCCGACGGGGATCTCGACCCAAGCTGGGTGGGAACTGGGTTGAATTGGATCGGCGCCAGCGACCAGATCTTCAGGGGCTTTGGGATCGCCGTTCAGTGTGACAACAGGGTCTTGGTTTCAGGCATCGTCAACGCAGGTGGCGAGCAGGGCGCCCTCGGCATCGTGCGATTCAACCCCGACGGTAGTCCCGACACGACGTTCGGCGGTAATAGCCTGTTCGCCTACGATCCGGGGTTTTATGGCGAGACCGCCTGGGACATCGCAATCCAACCGGATCAAAAGATCGTCGCCGTTGGCCACGAGGTGGGTTTCATCGGAGGATATGATTTTGTCGTCCTTCGCCTACTCAGTGACGGCAGCTTCGACACATCCTTCTCGGGAGACGGTGTTGCTACATTCGATTTCGGCGAGGCCTCGCGCGGACACGCGCTCGCGATCCAGAACGACGGCAAGATCGTCGTCGTCGGCAGCACCGGGTCGTCGAGCGTCGGGAATTAACCGACTTTGGAGCTTTTCACGACGGCGGGCGGTGTAGAAATCGTGGACCGGAGACCGGCCTACTCATTCCATCTGGTGCCTATAGGTAGCTACCCGGATCAGGTGGCGCTGCGGTCTCAGTCGGAATTTGAATGCGAGGTGGCCATGAACGTGACGCCTATTTTCCGTGCGACCGTGATCGTCGTCGGAATCGTGATCTTTGGGATCCCATTCGCCGAAGGCTACGACAAGTACAGCAAGAACGATGACGCCACCAACTGTAGGGAGTGCCACGGCGACTTCCGGAGCAACAACTACATTTCACCCGTGGACGGCCAGGACTGGGGCAATCTCCACAGCATCCACCGCTCCACCATGCTCAGCGGCGACTGCGACGTCTGTCACATCGGTGACGAAAGGCTCCCCGTGTTTCTCAACTCATCCACCGGCGGCGACGGCTTCGAGCCAGTCGGGTGCATGGGCTGCCACGGCGTCGACCCGGCGCCCGGCGTGCCCAATAATGATTGGTGGGGGGCCGGGCTTCGGCTGCATCACGCCAATGCCGGCGTAGGGCAGGACTCCAACGGTTTTACCTGCATCACATGCCACCCTGACGATCCGTCTCCGCTGCCCGAGGACACGCTACCGTCATACTACTTCGCGCCGGACGTCAACCACCCCAACAAGCCTGACGATCCCTGCAACCCGGCTCCGGGTTTCTCTGAGAAATTCGCCGGCGCAGTAATGGGTTTCGACAACGACGGCGATCTACTCTACGACGAGGCCGACCCCGACTGCGCGGGGGCGATCCCCACGCCCACGCCCACACCCACGAGCACCCCGATGTGGACGCCGATTCCGACCCCCAGGGTGGCGTTCGCGATGACCAACCCACCGACCCCGACGCCCGCCCCAACGGTTACGCCCACACCGAACCCGCAGCTCATCTTTGGGGACGGCTTCGAATCGGGCAACACGATCGCGTGGTCGAGCTCGGTGCCGTAGCCCTCATATCTCTCCAGCTTTCTGCTGGTGGCTGGCTCACGGGTTCCTGTTGTGGGAATTCTCTCGAAACGACAGATCAGCAAAGTGGTGGCATGGTTATGGGTCGTCGAAAAAAGGTGCCGGGCATTCATATGGTCTTCTAGAACGCCGCCACAGGCTGACCCATCCACCCGGTCGACACCGACACTGATAGTCCCCTACCCCAAGATCACTTTGTGCACAGGGCACCTTTATCCCAGTCAGCCAAACAAAAAAATGGAAATAGGTATGATTCGGGTCGGGCTGGCGCCGGCGCCGCAGGCCGAGAGGGAGGTTTCCCATGCTGCGAACCGCGGTTGTGATCGATGAGCGGTACGAGGAGCACCACACCGGGTACGAGCACCCGGAACGCGCAGAACGGATCGCGGTTCTCCGTGAGCTTATCGAAAGCCTCGGTGGCGCCGGCCTCATCCGGCTCGAGCCGCGGCCGGCGACCCCCGACGAGCTCGCGCTGGTGCACGGAGAGGAGCACCTGAAGTTGGTGGCGGACACCGCCGGCGGCGGGCCGCAGGCTCTTGACGCCGACACCCCTGTGTCGTCGCGCTCGTACGACACGGCGCTTCTGTCCAGCGGAGGTCTTCTGGCGTTGGTCGAGGAGATCATGGCCGGCGAGGCGGATAACGGCTTCGCCCTGGTGCGGCCTCCGGGCCACCACGCCGAGGCTGACCGAGCCATGGGCTTCTGCCTGTTCAACAACGTCGCCATCGCCGCCCGCTCCCTCTGTGAGCGGCACGGACTGGATCGGGTGCTGATCGTGGATTGGGACGTGCACCACGGAAACGGAACCCAGCACAGCTTCGCGGACGACCGGGCGGTCCTCTACGTCTCCACGCACCAGTACCCCTTTTACCCCGGCACCGGCGGCATCGACGAGGTCGGCGTGGGGGAGGGGGAGGGTTTCACCCTCAACGTGCCGCTGCCTGCCGGCTGCGGCGACAGCGAGTTCCTGGATGCCTTCGTGCGTGTGATCGACCCCGTGTGCCGCCAGTTCGAGCCCCAGTTCGTGCTGGTCTCCGCCGGATTCGACGCCCACCTCCGCGACCCTCTCGCCTCAATGAGGGTCAGCGAAGAGGGGTTCGGCTGCCTGGCGCGGGTGCTGCTGCGGATCGCAGCCGAGCACGCCGGCGGGCGATTCGCCGCGGTTCTCGAAGGGGGCTATGACCTCGATGCGCTGCGCGGATCGGTGGCGCGGGTGCTCGACGAGATGGAGGGTGAGCGCCTCGCCGAGCCCCTGCCGGCGACCACCGGTGACTGTCCGGCGGTGACGCGTGTGGCCGAGGTGCACGGCCGGTACTGGGACCTAGCCCGCTTATCTCACCGGGTTTCGTAGCGAGGGCGGCGAAGCGCAAGTATCCGCTGGGATTGTCGTGAATTGGGCGACGCAGTCGTAGTTGCGCTACGTCGAGGAGCACAAATCGCGGCAAGCACGGCGGGACGCCGCGATTCGCCGCCCGCAGTAGACACCCGGTGAGATATGCGGGCTGGAGGTGGATTGAGGAGGTCGTCGCCGGCCGAGATCTCCAAGGGTGGCACATCTCTTCCGGCAGAATTGCTCTAGGCTTGGAGCAACTCCAACCTCCGCTGCGCCTCCCGTTTTCCTATGCCCCGAATCTCTGCCCAAGCGGCAAGTCGTCCGGCTCTCGGCTTCGACTTCCCACTTTCCCAGCTGTAGATCGTAAGACTTGAAACGCCCACCAAGGCGCCATAGTTCTTCGCCGACAAACCCAGACGCTGACGATCTGCCTTTACCCATTTAGGTGAAAAGCGGATGGCCTTGGCGGTGCTTTCCTTGGGCACAACCTCGAGATGTCGCTTCTCCTGCTTCTCCAAGGAACGTACTTTTCGTTGAAGGGTAGCGACTTCTTTCTTGAGTGCCGATACGGAGCGGCGCAACTCTGCGCTGGTCTTTTTGAGAGGGCCGACCTCTTGGCGGACCTCCTTTCGCGCCAGGCGGCTGATCTCGCTACGAAGAACCGAAGCAACGTTTGGCATGTGGATTCCTTTCTTGTCTCGGCGTCTATCTAGTTATCCAGTGTAACCTGTCACAATTGTAATCTATTCGATCGGCGATCGATCCAAGATACCACGCTATCTGGCTTGGCTTGAAAAGGTGCATCAAACAGACCGCGGGCGACAATTCGACAGCATATAATGAGAACTGGGAATCTCCCCACAATGGGAGGTGCCATGTACATCAGAAATTGGGCAGTTGAGTTGTCGCTGGTCGCCATCATGGGCTCGTGTTTCATGTCTTTCGATCACGAAGCCGCGGGGGCACAGAGTGCGACAGATTACTCGGGAACCTACCACGTAACCATTGGCCCGGAGCCACTGTACACGATGGAGATCGACCACTCTGACACCTCGGTCACATTCACCGTCACGGGCAGCGACGTGTCGTTCGAAGGGTCAGGAACGGTTTCTGACACAACCATGTTGCTGGCCGCTGATCTGGACGAAATGGGTGAATTCGAGGCGGTGGTTGAATTCGCCCAGGACGGTGAGAGCTTCTCGGGAACATGGGAGATCGACGGTGAGAGCCCCATGAAAGGCACCATCACGGGCAGTCGGACGAAATGGCCGGAGTACGACGTCGATGCGCTCGGAATTCCACTGCTTGCCAAGGCCGATTACATATCGCTTGATTCAATTCAGAAGGTCTCTAAATTCCGATCCGGTGAAGGGCACGACTATTCGGACGACTTCGAGTTGTGCCGAAACATGAAGCACTACTACCCTCCAAAGGACGGCGTCGCCGGACCGTCCGTACGCCTGTTCTCGCCTGTCACCGGCACAGTGATCGGCACAACCGAGGAGTGGGAGGGACCGGAATCGTGGACAGGAACGGCGGTCGGCATTCGGCCGAAGGCCAACGAGGCGTTTTATGTCGTGATCTACCACGTCGATCTGAGCCAGCCGCTCCATGTCGGCGAACTCGTGACCGCCGGACAAGAACTTGGCACAGCGATGGAAATATTGGGAGGCGTCACTGACGTTGCGGTCGGCCTGCACACACCGTACGGTCATCGTCTTGTGTCATATTTCGAGGTCATCTCCAATCCGGTATACGCCCGCTACGTGGCGCGCGGCGCAAGGTCAAGGAGCGAATTCATCACCACAGAGGAAGAGCGGGACGCAGACCCCCTCACTTGCGTGGACGAGGAGTTCTTGGACCACGGAAACCTCGAAAACTGGGTCACCCTTGATGGTGGCCCGCCGGGACCGCGCCGCCCAAGCCGGCGCGTCTCTCCCCTTCCGTAAGACACCATGAGATCAGGGCGCTGATCGGCCTCTAGCCTCGAGGGAGGTTCTCGTCGATCTGTTCTCTGGATTCCTCTTCGTCACAATGAACCAACGCGAAACGTAACACCCAACGCAGTGCTATGGTTCCCACAGCCCGTAAGACCGCACTGGCCGGTCCGCAAGGAGAACCCAATGCCGAGGACCACAATCCGCTATGCTCTGGCCGCCGTCGTGATCTCCGCCTTGGCCTCACCGAGAGGCATTATGGTTACATGAGCCTCTTGCAAACCTCCGAATCGCACGGGCAGGGATAAACCCCGCCCCTACGGAATATGTCGTAGGGGAGGGGTTTATCCCCTCCCGTTTATGGGCTGTGACCTCGTAAATCCGATGATGAATAGGTTTTGCAAGAGGCTCACGTGATACCCGAAAAGGAATGCCGGCAGGTGACGATGCGATTGCGCATTGCGTCCGGATTGCGCCTATGGTGTCCCCGACATGTCCAGGAGGCTGGCCAGCTGCCGGTCGTCAAGGATCTCCATGGTGTCGTAGATGCACCTCAGGTGGACCATGGTGGCCTCGGTCTTGAGGTCGCTGATCTTGTCGACGAGCGCGGCCAGTTGGTCGGGTGGAACGGCGGCCATGGCCTGTTCCGCGAGCGATGATTCCAACTGATCGAGCTTTTCGGCGAGGCCCATCACCGCGGACATCGTGTTCTTTCGGATCTTGAGGAGGACCGCCTTCTGTTCGGGTGTCAACTCATGGCCGCCGTTCCACCCGACCAGCTGGCCCCACTCGTCGACAAGATCAGCGATCTCAAGACCGAGGCCACTATGGTCCACCTGAGGTGTATCCACGACACCTTGGAAATCTTGGACGATCGGCAACTGACCACCCTTTTAAATCTGTCGGGGACACCATAGGCACAATCCGCATGGGTGGCACATGAGTGGCACGCTAAGAGTCTAGCCTCTTGCAAAACTCCCATGGTTGTCATCCTGAGTCCACCGGCAGCGAATCTGAAGGTGGGCCAAGGCCCACCCTACGTCGGACCCAAGATTTTTTTGGGGCTGGTAGGGTGGGCCTTGGCCAACCTTCAGAGCCGTTCTCGCATCTGAGGTGTTTCGGAAAGAGCAAGGGCCAAAAGCAGGTTTTTGTAAGAGGCTCAGTCGTAAGGTGCGTTCCGAGCCGTTTGCCGAGTTGGTGTCGGCTGGTGTAGCGTTGGGAGACCGCAGCACATCCATCGGCGATGTGGAGGAACATGACGACCGACGCATCACCGCAGCAACCAGCCCGCCAATTCGGGACCTTGCTCGGGGTCTTCACGCCGAGCGTGCTGACGATCCTCGGTCTCATCATGTACCTCCGCTTCGGGTGGGTGGTCGGCAATCTCGGCCTCCCGGTAACCCTGCTGGTGGTGCTGCTCGCAAGCTCGATCACCTTCATCACCGCGTTGTCGGCGTCGGCGATAGCCACCAACATGAAGGTCGGGGTCGGCGGCGAGTACTACATGATCTCGCGCAGCCTCGGGCTCGAGCTCGGTGGCGCCATCGGCATACCACTCTTTCTCTGCCGGACGCTGAGCATCACGTTCTATAGCTTTGGGCTGGTGGAGGCGATCCTCGCCGTGTGGCCTGCCCGGTGGGGTGAGATTCCGAGCGCCGCACCGCAGATCTTGGCCGCGGCGATCATCATCGCCATCACCCTCGTCTCCGGCAAGAGCGCGGAGCTCGCCCTCAAGCTGCAGATCCCGATCATGGTGGCGGTCGGCGTCTCGTTGGTGGCTTTGGCGATCGGCGCCCTGGCGGAAGGGATCCGGACTCCGGAGTTCGCCATGACGCTGCGTACCGCACCGCGGGGTTTTTGGTACGTCTTCGCCGTCTTCTTCCCGGCGGTAACCGGCTTCACCGCCGGCATCGGCATGAGCGGCGATCTAAAGGATCCCCGCCACTCGATCCCACGCGGCACCCTGGCGGCGGTGGCCACCGGCACCGCGATCTATCTGCTGGTACCGGTCTTGATGGCCGTCACCACCCGGGTCTCGCCCGAGGAGCTGGCGGTGCCTGGGGGTGGTGTGGACGAGCATCGCGATCTTCGGATCGTGGTTGGTCTTTCCGGGTCTGTGGGGCGCGATTTTGTCGTCGGCCTTCGGCAGCGTTCTCGGCGGGCCGCGGGTGCTGCAGGCGCTGGCCGCCGACGGGCTTGCACCATCGATTCTCGCCCGTCTGTCACCCACCGGCCAACCGACCATCGCCACCTGGGTGTCGGGCGCCATCGCGCTGACCGCGGTCGCCCTCGGCGGGCTCAACGCGGTGGCGCAGTTTGTCACCATCCTCTTCCTCACCCTCTATGTGACGATCAACCTCGCGTCGGCTCTCGAGAGCCTGGTCGGCGACCCTTCCTACCGGCCCACGATCCGGGTGCCCTGGTACGTGTCTCTGCTCGGTTCGATCGGGGCGATCGTGGTGATGTTCCTGATCAACCCGTGGGCGTGCCTGGCGGCCGTCATGCTCGAAAGCGCGCTCTACGTCTATCTCCGGCGGCGGGCAATGCGCAAGCGATGGGGCGATGTCCGCGCTGGTATGTGGGTGGCGCTGGCGCGTTGGGCGCTCCTCAAGCTCCGCAACCACGAGCTCGACCCGCGGAACTGGCGACCGCAGATCCTGCTCTTCGCGGGCGATCCCGGGAAGAGGGCCGGGTTGGTCCGGCTCGCCTCGTGGTTCAACCAGGATCGTGGGGTGGTGACGGTGTGCCGGCTGGTGGTGGGCAAGCTCGAAAAGCTCAAAGAGATCGACAAGCTGCGGGAGGAGATGGATCACGAGCTCGAGGAGGCCGGCGTCGTCGCGTTCCCCGAGGTGGATGTGGTGCCGGATTTCGAAGACGGGGTGATCAGCGTGGCCCAGGCCAACGGGATTGCGGGGCTCCACTCCAACACGGTGATGTTCGGGTGGTCGAGGCGCAGGGAGCGGCTCGAGTCCCAGCTCCGGATCATGCGCGCAATGTCCTATGCCCGAAAGAACACCATCATTGCCAGGCTCAACTGGGCTCACGAGCCGGGTAGAGAGAAGCGCATCGACATCTGGTGGGGTGGTCTGCAGAACAACGGGGACCTCATGCTGCTGCTGGCTTACCTGCTGCGGCTCAACCCCGGGTGGAGGGATGCGAGGATCTGCGTGCGCTCGGTAGCGCGCGACGAGGAGGAACGTCGGTTGCAGCTTGAAGGGCTCGCCGATTTGCTCCCGGAGACCCGCATCGGCGCCGAATCCGAGGTCATCGTCAAGCCTGCGGACTGCAGCATCATGGAGGTCCTGCACCAGACCAGCACCGATGCCGATGTCGTCTTCTTGGGGCTTCAAGAGCCCGAACCTGGTGATGAGGCGGCATACGCCGACCGTATCATCGAGCTCTCCGGTGGACTCAACACCTGCATCTTCGTGCGTTCGGCCGACGAGTTTGCGGGGCGTCTCGTTTAACCCGCATCGTTTCATCGATAAGGTCTGGCCATTCGTGAAACGATCGTGGCGCGAATGGGTATCGCGGTGATTATCAACCATGACAACCCCGTGTCATCGGTCACGGTCGGCAAGCTCGCAGAGATCTTCTCAGGTGGCATCGGAAGTTGGCAGACCGTCGGTGGGCCCGATGAGCCGATCACCGTCGTGCGCAAGACCTCGGGTTGGAGCCCGGATTTCTTTCGCCGCAGAATCATGGGCGACAGGGAGTTCTTTGCCGATTCGGTGATTGTGGACTCGAAAGACGAAGTCGTCGCCGAGGTCGCCAGCCGGACCTGGTCGATCGGGGTTACCGGAATGCCGGAGGCGATCCCGGCGCTTGACCGGATCAGCCTTCTGCGACTGGTCAGCGAGACATCCGACGGGGACTCGACCTACGCTCTGAGCCGGCCGCTCTTCTTCTACACCGTCGAGGACTCGCCGTCGGTTCAGCCCTTCCTGGGGTACGTTACCGGGGCCACAGCTCAGGAGATGATCGCTGAGACGGGATTCTACCCGGCGCAACAGGCCGACGCCGTGTCGTCGGAGTAAAGAACCGGGCAGTCGGTAATCAGTACCTCAATCGAAAATCGTCAAGATCGTCGGCCTCGGTAACCTCAATCGCCATCGCGTAGCACAGCTCGCGGTCCGCGTCGGCTACAGCCGTCCACATGAAGACATGGTAGTTGCCGTCCGCACCCAGGTGACGATTCTTGAAGTTCGTCGTCCGCTCGCCGGCCGTCAGGCGCCCCATCTCGCGAATAGTCCGCGGGCGGTCGTCGGGATGGACCCGGTCGAGAAAGGAAGACTCCAAAATCTCCGTTTCGGAGAGCCCGAGGACCTCGCAGACCTTGTTGTTGATCCGCAGATAGCGGCCCTCCACCAGGTCGGCAATGAACATCATGACCAGCGGCTGCTCGAAAAACCCTTCGATGGCCCTCTCGGCCGCTCGCTCCCTGGTTTCGAGCGTCTCTTGCGCACCCGAAGCTTCCGAAACCCGCAGGTCGTCCCCGCGTCGGTATTCGCTGAGCTGCTCCTCCAACTCGACGACCCGCGCACGGAGCGCTTGAATCTCCTCCAACGGGTCCCGGGGGCTACGATCTTCCGCCATCGATTATGAATCTCACTCCTAGAGTACTACGTCGCGGATGTCATTGAAGTTCCCGTGGTGCCCGTACCCCATTCTCCTGGCCAACAGCCACATCGACTCCATCGTGAGCCCCATCTTCGTCGACGGTTTCGTGGTAGACGCCAGGGCCGGCGGTCTTGACGATCTTTGATCAGTTCCAGGTCACCGTGTTCAGGTTACGTCAAATGCATTATCGTCGGCTGGAAGCTCTAGCCCGGGGCTGCCGATCCGGTCTTCTCAGTCGATCCGCGATGCGGCGGCCGTCGCAGGAGGCAGTTGGTGCACCGGAAGACGGCCGCTTCGTGGTGCGGTCTTCCCTGCGGACACCTGGCTGACGTGGGCAACAGCCGGGTAGTGGGTAACGATGGTCCGCGGTTGGACCACGTCACCGATCAGTTTGAGCCGGAGCTTCCACAGACCAGCCAGAGGAATTGTGCCGAGACTGGCCAGGCGCTGCCACACGTTCCGGCCGAAGAGCCGACGCGCCCGCTCATAGAGGTCTTTCGATCGCCGTCGCTCCTTCCGATTGACCGCGTTGTACATGATGGCGGGCAGGATCAGACACCACACACGCGCCTTGTCCCTGCTCTGTACCAGTCGTGCTTCGAGACAGGCGTCGCGGGCTCGCAGCTCCGCGAGGTGCTCGTAGCCGCGCACCGCCGTCTCCGCCATTCGAAACATCGAGCTCGAGTTCTCTTCGTAGTCCTGGCGAAAGGCGCGGTTGATCCACATTTCGGCATCCTCGTCCGTAAACGCCGGGTGTCGAAAACTGAGACGCTTCTGACCGTGCCACTCCTGATAGGGCAGTTCCGTCCGCAGCAGCCCGCGGCGCTGATGATCGCGATACAGGGCGGTCACTGGCAACGGCGTCAAATGCATAAACTGCACGAAGTCCGCCTCGAGACCCGCCAGATAATCGATGTCCTGCTGGATGTTGTCCGGAGTGTGGTGCTCCATGCACAGGATGCCCGAGGCGAGGACCGCGATTCCGCGGTTTCGCAGGTCCTGGACCAGAGCCCGGGCATCGATACCGTTATTCTTGGCGAAGAGGGACTGACGGCTGCGGCTTTCGAAGCCGATCCACAACAGGTCCACGCCGAGACGGACCAGGTTGTCGATGCCGAAAGCTGTGATCGCCTCCGCCGACGAGAAGATGTGGAAACGGAAGAACCGCTGGTGGCGTTCCATCTCCGACAGCAGCTCGAGAGCCCGTTCGCGGTTCTTGAGGAAGTTCTCGTCCATGACGAAGAAGCTGTCCGTGCCTCGCTCGTCGGCCACGCGGCAGGCGGTCTCGAAAAGAGCCTTGCCGGAGTCGAGGAACGGGATGTAGCTCTTGCCGAAGAAGTGGGAGGTGGAACAGAAGCTGCAGCCGTTGACACAACCTACGCCCGGCACGAGCAGGCTGGCGGCGGTTCCCTTGATGGGAACGCCGAGGATGCTCATCCACTCGGCGCTCGGCAGGGCTGGGTGGCGGATCGGCGCCTCCGGGTCCTGACCCAGGTGCTCGCGCATCCAGCGAATCCCCTCGCCCTTGACCACGTGGTCGCAGTCAATCAGCTCCTCGACCCCTTCGATGGCCGCGCCGTGGCCACCGAGAATGATCTCGGCCCGGGGTGCTTTTTCGCGGACGATACGGGCCATCTCCCGCGCCTTGTCGAAGTTCGGCGTGATGAAGGAGATTCCCACCATGTCGTAGCCGCCCCGCTCGACCTCGCGGGCAAAAACTTTCCTGCTCGGAAAGTCGAGGATCGTCACCTCGGCGTCGATGTTGTCGGCAATGAAGTAGAGCCCGAATGAGCGGTGATGGAAACGGAATGACGCAGGCCCCTGCGCCTTGGTCACCTGGTTGTGGTAGAGCTCCATGATGTTTTCTTTGCGCCCGAACTCGTCGTCCACGCCGAAAGGACCAAAGACCCCGCTCAGCAGAATTTTCCGGGTCCTTTGATTCTCCCTGCCGGCCCTATTCTCATTGTGCAGGCTGGACGCCTGCACCACAAAATCGACCCCGAGCCCTTGTGGTGCAGGCGTCCCGCCCGCACATGCCGGCGTTGATTGAACAGTATTGGGGCTGGATCCCATGAACCACTCCTTGTGCGCTCCTCGCGGCCGAACTGTTGGCGACCCTCAACGACGAGCGTATGAGGTGGAGGTCACGAAAATGTCATGGCTGATCATCCGGCCGCGGCCCATGCTTCTCACGGCGTTTCGTAGCGGCGCCGGGCTATCTTCTGCGGCCGGGTTTGGTATGTCAGCGCCGAAGGCGCGACAGACTCATAGCCTAGGGCGTGAGCCCCAGGTACCGGGTATCACAACACCCGGAAGCCCCCGAAAGGGGGCGACAGATTGCGGCTGCGGCGCCAGCCACCGCCACCATCTTCCGTTTGTCTGTCGCCGCTTCGCGGCTTGAGGATCTTTTTCCATGCCGTTTACCTGGGGCTCACGCCCCAGGCTATTGATCTGACGCCGCTTCGCGGCTGGGCATTCGCCATTCTCGCAACGAGAGGTGGTGAGAATCACTCATCTTGGGTTGAGAGTTTCTCAAGAGTGCAGGCCTGGTGTGACAAGGAGGGCCGGGAGCGCAATAATGTCGCTGATGAACAAGGGCCCTGATCAACACCTTCATCGAGATCGAACGGCCAAGTCTCGAATCTCGGCGTTGGCCGCCGACGCGCTCGGTGATCGCCCGGCAAAGGTCGTGACCCGACTCAAAAAGCTCGGCCCCAACCTGAGCCTGACCGGGGTGATTGTCACTCTCGCGGTCGGGGTAATCCTGCCCGTGATCCTGTCCACATCGGTCGGCATCGTCAGCATCGCCCTCGGAGAGAAAGCCAACAATCTCGTGGTGGGGATTCTGGTGATCTGCTTCGCCGTTGCTTCTATCGGCGGCGCTGTCACGGCCACCGTGCTGCTCGGCCGCAAGGCACGCACGGCCAGACTCCAGTCCGACTTCCTGGCCAACGTGAGCCACGAGCTGCGAACCCCGCTGTCCGCCATCCGCATGTATGCACAGACCCTTCAGCACGGACGGCTGCAAGAGAACCAACAAAAGGTCGAAGAGTGCCTCGACACCATCGTCCGCGAAACCGAGTGGCTCGAGACGATGATCGATCAGGCTCTCACCTGGCGCAGCGCAGCCAAGGACCGGGTGGTTCTCGAGCTGCAGATCGAGCCGGTGGCCGACGCCGTGAACAGGGCGCTGGATCGTTTCTCGCTTTTGACCGCTCCTGGCGAGGTTGAGCTGACCACCGACGTGTCGACCACCGCCCCGGTGGCTCACGACTCGAACGGGATCGTCACCGTGCTCCTCAATCTGCTGATCAACGCCTACAAGTACACTGGCGAGGACAAGCGGATCACGATCAGAGCCTTCGACCGAAACGACGAGGTGGTGCTGGAGGTGGAGGACAACGGGATCGGGATCCCGCCCAAAGATCGGCGCCGCGTCTTCGAGCCCTTCTTCCGCACCGACGACAGGTTGCGCGCGAAGTCCTCCGGAGCCGGGCTCGGGCTCGCCATCACCAAAGCCCTGGTCATTGCCCACGGAGGGACGATCGAGGCCCACTCCCGCGAGGGGCAAGGGACCCGCATGACCGTGCGTCTTCCCATGGCCCCGCCCGACGGCACCGAGACAGCAGCATCATGACAACCATCCTCGTGATCGAAGACGACCGGGCCCTGCGCGAAGGGCTGGTACTCAACTTCGAGCTCCAGGGATACCAGGTAGACGCCGCGGCGGACGGCGAAGAGGGCATGCAGAGGGCATTCGATCTCCGTCCCGACCTCATCGTGCTCGACATCATGCTTCCGGGATGGAGCGGTCTCGATATCCTGACCGAGCTGCGTGACCGCAACGAGGACGTGCCGGTGCTGATCCTCTCCGCCCGTGGCAGCACCGACAACAAGGTCGAGGGCCTCAACATCGGCGCCGACGACTACCTGGCCAAACCCTTCGATCTGAGCGAGTTGCTGGCGCGTGTCGAGGCGATGCTCCGGCGCCGCAGCGTCGACCAGCCCACCGAGCCCCCGTTCACATTCGGCCGCGTTGTGCTTGATCGGGCCAACCGGCGTATCACCGTGCGCGGTGACGAGGTCACGATGTCGGCCAAGGAGTTTGATCTGCTCTGCTTCCTCGCGCTGATCCCGGGTCGGCCCCGAACCCGCGAAGAGATCCTCAACAACGTGTGGGGTTGGGACTTCGAGGGCTCGCCCCGAACGGTCGACAACTTCATCCGATCGCTGCGCCAAAAGCTCGAGCCGGACCCCAGCCACCCACGCTACATCCTCACCGCCCATGGAGTGGGCTACAAGCTCCAGCCGTGACCGGAGCGGCGCCCGGCCTCGCGCTTCGCGGAATAAAAGCGAAAAACCGGCAGATCAAAAGGCTCCGGGACAATCACGTAACCTGCGTATCCGCTTCATTCAGGTTGGTCGACCAGCCGGGAGATATTGAAACCGAATGGTGGCGGGTCCTTTTGGGGCCCGCCACCACGACGATCCGGTGCCATAGGAGGCCAACCGGTTAGGGATTAGGGTGGCGGGCACCGCTTTGCAGATCTATTGTCGCTTTGACGCATGACCTCCAGCCAATACCTATCAAGTCTGCAGTGCGGTGCCTGGCGCTCTTCTTGATACTTCCACCTAAGATGAGCGGTTCTGCCGGATGAGATGTGCCAAGCATCTTGATGCTCTGGTGCTGGCGAAAAGCGGACACATACCCATTGGTATTCGGAGCATTTTCGCAAGTGGCCAAGAGCGCAAGAGCGTGGTGCAGATCACCGGTGAGAGTCGCTCATCTTAGGTGCCCTTCACATCGGCGGCCGGGAGTTGCGCAGGCACAATTGCAGCAAGTCGTCGATGCGCGCTGTGCCGGCGCACATCACGGTGTCCGCGCCGCCCCAATATATCTTCACATGGCCGTCATCTTCGGGAACCGCGCCGCAGGTAAAGACCACGTTGTGAACGTAGCCCGTCACCTCCCAGTGGTCTTCCGGTTGGAGTATCCAATCGTCAGAGACGCCGATCACCTGGGTCGGATCACTCAATTCGTGCAAGGCGGCGCCAAGGCGGTAAATTGAGCCGTCCATGGTCGGAAACACGCCGTGGTAGATGTGCAGCCATCCTGCCTCCGTGCGGAAGGGCGTTGCCCCAGGACCGATCTTCATCTCGTCCCAGTGATATTGCACCGGCTTCATGACTACCTTTGAGTCGCCCCAGTATTTCAAGTCGGGCGATCGGCTGGCCCAGATCGCCCAGGGGCTGATCTCCGAATGGGGACGGTGCAGGCTCACGTAGAGTCCGTCGAATCTTTCCGGGAAGATGATGACATTTCGTGAATCGGCGTCGGTTACGAAGGCGACGCGCTCAAGGCTTTGAAAATCACGCGTCTTTGCCAAGGCGACGCGCACGCCGTGGCGCGAATAGGCGCTGTAGGTGATGAGGTAGTCATCGTTGAGAGGGCAGATGCGCGGATCTTCCACGCCGTACTCTTCATACTCCGCGAACACGCCTTCCGTCGCGGGAACCAGAAACGGCTCTGGACGGACCTGGAAGTGGAATCCATCCTCGCTTTCGGCCAGGCCGATGATGGAGCGACCGTTGCGCCGGTGGGAGCGGAAAAGCATTATGTATTTTGCGCCGAACTTTGTTACCCCCGCGTTGTGCACCGTTTCCACAGGATAGGGGACGTCCTCCTTTGTGAGGATCGGATTGCCTTTATATCGACGGATGATCGGTTCGCTGGTTCCCTCAGCCATTGTCTGACTCCTCATCAGCACGGCCGAAATCGTCCTGAAGACGTACGATGTCGTCCTCGCCGAAATAATCGCCGCGCTGCACCTCGATGAACACCAGTTCCTCGTCTCCGATGTTTCTAATGCGGTGCACGGCGCCGAGGGGGATGTCCACGGAGACACCCGGCTCGACCCGGATATCCTCCTTGTCCCTGGTGACAAGGCCTTTGCCTTGCACGATGCTCCAGTGTTCGGAGCGCCGGTGATGTAACTGCAGGCTAAGTCGCTTGCCGGGATAGACAACGATGCGTTTCAGCTTGTAATTCGGCTCGTCCAAAAGGACCTGGTAACGGCCCCAGGGGCGGCGGTCTTCCCGCTCGGTCTTTTTCAGGATAGTTTCGTAGACCTTCAGGTAGTTGTCCGTCATCATGTCCTGCGTGAAGTTTTTCTCGACCCATTCGCGACAGCTTCTTCGGTCGACCTTGTCGATTCGATCAAAGGCTGCGACCGCGCCGCTTACATCGGAGACGAGGAAGCCGTTTTCGCCATCACGAATCAGTTCCGGCATCGACCCCTTGTTGAAGGCGATCACCGGCGTGCCGCAGGCGCCCGCCTCAATCACGGAGAGGCCGAATGGCTCCTTGAAATAGATCGGATGCAAAAGCGCGATAGCACCGCCCAGGAGTTTGTCACGCTCTTTAGGGCCGACGTTGCCCACGTAACGGATCTTGTCACCGTCAATGTGCGGTTCAACATCGGATTTGAAGTAGTCCTCGTCGTGGATGATGCCGGCCATGATCAATGGCCGATCGACGGCCTTGGCGATTTCAATGGCCTCGACCGCTCCCTTGTCGGGGTGAATGCGCCCGAAAAAGAGGAGGTAGTCCTCCGGTTTTTCACGGAAGGTGAATGGTTTCAGGTCGATGCCGTGGTAGACCGTGGCGATGTAATCCAGCTTTGGCGACCGGTCGGAGTTGCTGATCGAAACGTAGAAGGCTTTGCCGTTGTATTTCTCGAATACAGGCAGAATCCTCGGGGAGGAAAAGCCGTGAATTGTGGTAAGCGCCGGGGTCTCGGTCGCCCCCAAGTACGTCAGGGGGAGAAAGTCGAAGTGGTTGTGGATCAGGTCGAAGTCATCGGCACGGTCCAAGAGTTCCGAGATGTGCAGGCTGGTGTAGACCTGAGCGTCAAGTTGCTTGTCCTCCTCATAGGGCCGAGGGCAGACGGCGTGTAGCTTGCCCTCGGTCTGCGAGTCCGACGTGGCGAACAGGGTGACGTCCACGCCCCTCTTGACGAGCCCCTCGGTCAGCAGGGAAACGACCTGTTCCCAAGGACCGTAGTGCCTTGGTGGAGTTCTCCAGGCGATTGGGGATAACATGGCTATTCTCATAATCGGCATCTCACTGTATCGGAATTCCGTCCAAGACATCGTTCAGCGAAAACCTCCGCCACGGCGGTATAGCAATCCGCGGCGCCGTAATAGACCAGGAGGCAATTCTCCCGCAAGACCGCTCCGCTGGGAAAGACGATATCCGGCAAGAATCCTTCCCGCTCGAAATCTTCTTCCGGAACCAGGAAGGGGCAGCGGCGATACTCCCAGGAGCTTGGCCGGATCGTCCAGGTCGAATAAGGCAGCGCCGCCGCAATATTTCCCCACGCGATCCGAGGACGATCGGCGCTGCACGCCATGAAAGATCTCCAGCCAGCCCCGCTGAGTGCGCAGGGGCGGACAGCCGGCTCCGATTTTCAAGGAAGCCCACCCTTTTCCGGCGGTGAGAACGGGCCGGTGATCTCCCCAGTAACGCAAGTCTTTCGATGAGGCCAGCCAAATCTCCGGCGGACCCAGGGGGGCCTGGCTTAAGGGACGGTGAAAAGCGCAATAACGCCCGTTCACGCGGTCAGGAAAGAGGACCACATCTTTGTTCTCGGTCGTAAAAACGGTCCCAATTTTCCTGAACTCCTTGAAATCCTTCGTTGCGAGCAGCTTGGTGACGATCCCGTGCGGCGAGACGCCTACGTAAGTGATGAGGAATTCGTCCCCCAACGGGGTGATGCGGGCGTCCTCGACACCGTAGATATCCAACTCGTCCATGGGGGCTGACGGTGGGACGCTCGCTGAGGGTGTCAATATGGAATCCGTCCACGCTGGTCGCAAGCCGGAGGTGGGACAGCGAAGTGAGGCGGATGCGCCCGTCGGCACGGGTTTCAACGATTCTGTTGTCGAGCCGGCGGAGATCCTCTTGCGGGACCCAATCGAATTCGATGCCCCGCCCCGGGCGCATGAGGGGCAGGCCGACGAAGCCCTCTCGTTTTTCACGCGGACGCTCGGCAACGCGGATCAATAAGTGCACACGCCCGTTGATCTCGACCGCGCCGGGATTGAAGCAGCCGATGACCTCAATATCGTCGCGAGAGGGCGTCACATCCTCGGGCGACAACATGAGTTTTCTGGACGGACTCGTGACGAACCTCCATGCCCGACGCTATCGGCCCAACACTTCTAAAACTCGGAGGGGAACTCAACCTTCTTACCGGTTCGCTTTGCGGACCTGGCGTGGTCGTATGCTTCATTGTACTGGTTGGCAACGATGTCCCAGGAGACGACTTCGTCCAGGTACTTGCGCACCTTTGGAGCCCAACTCCATGCGTAGTTTCTCGTCGGTAGCCAAGCGGATCACCTTTTCGCGCAGCATTTTCTTGGTAGTGAATAAAAGACCGCCTTCACTGCCCACGGTCTGAGCTGTCAGACCCTCCAGGGGAGCGGTGGTGATGAAGGGTTTGTTCGAGGCAATGATGCGAGCCAGGGTTCCGGATTGCGTCTCGTCCATGGAAGGCAAGACGATAAAATCGCAGACAGCCATGACCTTGTAATACATCTCGCCGCGCGGAATGAACTCAAAGTAATGCGCCAGGCCCCTCTTCTCAAGAAGTTGCACCTCGCTCTTGTATTTCTCGTAGTCGGCCTTGTGGTTCGGATCGCGCATGGCACCGGCAGCGAGCAGGTCCCATTCCTCCCCGGTGCGTTCATAGATCTGTTTCGTGATGTCCTCCCACATGGAGGTCAGGATATCCCAGCGCTTGTTCGATTGTATCCACCCGATCAGCCCGACGATGTGCTGGCCGATGTAGCCGAGCTTATCCAGCCCGATTTCCTCCCGCAATTCAGGAATTTCCTCCGCAGGCCAGTGTGCATGTCTGGGCGCGCGCCATGCGGCACGATCATGATGTTTGTCGGAACCTCCCAGCCAAATCCGGGAAAGGTCCACTCCAGGCGCCATTTCTGGTAGTGGCACTTGAACAGGACCACGTCGGCACGCTCGCACATTCCGTAGATGAAGTTGGCTTCCGCATCACGCAAACGCCCATGCACGGTATGAGGCTCGACAATGACAGGCCACTGGTCAATATTGTCCAACAGCACCAGAAAGCCCGCATTGCCGTCGCCGATGCCACGATCGTCGTGGTGTTCGTAGAGGCCGTATTCGTGCTCGATGTGAATCGCGAAGGGATCGAGCTCCTGGATTTTCTGCACCACTGGCTTCCACCAGTCCCTTTTGCTCATGTCGATGATGGGAAAGACGCCTTCTCCCTGTCCGTCCGTATGGCTAATGACCAGAACGTCCCTCCCGGGGTTGTGCTTCTGGATGAATTCGCGGGCCTCTTCGCAAAACACTGCGATGCCGCACAATCGGGGCGGATAACTGGAAATCATGACGATCGGTTGCATTTTGTCCCTTCTGCGGTGTTTTCGATCACCGCAAACGAGGATCGGCGCGGCTTGGCCGAATCACTCTTATTTATGTTCAATCGTAGACGTCTCCATCGTTGACAGCAAGGCTAAAAGGAACGACAGGGTGCTTTCCGCACCTTGGTTAAGACTGATGTTTTCCTTATGGAGCCCATCGGAACAGCCGGCCGACTCGTAGTCGTAGAGCGACATACCAAGATCATTGTCGCCGAGGAACCAGCCGAAGGATTGCCTCATTTGCTTCAGGTGGGTGTCGTCGCCGCTGCAGCGAAAGGCCTCCTTGTAGGCCAGCACAAAGGCGGTTGCTTCGAGCGGTTGCTGATCATACTGTGCGACCTCGCCGCCTTTCGGATACCAGCCTTGGTTGCCCACCGGGCGCAAGTAGCCGGAGGAGAAACAGACCCTTTCCAGAAAGGCCAGCGATTCCATGCCGACCGTCAAGAATGACTCCTCTCCCGTAATGCGGTGGGACTGCAAAAGGGCGAAAGGGATTATGGCGTTGTCGTAGGCCAGCGTGTCCTCAAACCAATGCCAGTCCTCATCCTTGTTGGCGCGGTATTGATCGACAATCCACGAGGCTGTATCAAGAAGAATCCGGCGGGCGTTCTCGTTGCCGTCGTGGTATTTGAGGTAAGCGTACAGACCGAGCAAGGCATAGGCCCTCCCGCGAAGACTCAGTTTCGGAATATGCGGGTATGGCCCTGCAGAAACAATCGTTGGCGGTGGAGCGGTGCCCGTGCAACGGAGGCCGACGGACGAGATAGCCGAGGGCCCAGATGGCCCGGCCGATGCTGTCGTCGGATCCCACATCATCGGTGGTTTTTCTTTCGTAACTGAGGCGGTTGTGGAACAGACCATCCTCCCGCTGGCAGTGTTGCACGAAGCCCATATAGGTCGAGGTCAGTTTACGGGCGAGGAGCTCCCCGGTCAGATGATAAGCCCGGGCAGTGACGATCAGAGCCCTGGCGTTGTCGTCGAGGCAGTAGCCCTCGTCCCTTTTCGGTATCACAAACCGGGCATGCTCAAACATGCCAGTGCCATCGGTGAGCCGCACCAAATGGTCAAGTCTCAAGTTGGGGATGGCTACGGTGTGCAGATGCGGGAATCGGACTAACCTCCCGCTTGTATTCGGTGACCACCTGGTCGAACAGTTCCATGTATTCCCCCGCCACGTGGTTCCAGATCATCCGGCGGCTGAATTCGTAACTCGCCTTTTTCGTCTTTTCCAAAAGATCCTTGTCCGAAAGAAGGGTGTCCAGAATTTCATGCAACTTCCGATCGTCGCCGAAAGGGAACAGGAAACCGCGGTTGTCGGCAAGCATTTCCTCGGCGTACCAGTAAGGCGTGGAGACCAGGGCGTTTCCACTGCCCATGGCGTAGGCCAGCGACCCGCTCACGATCTGCGCCTCGTCCCAGTAGGGCGTCAGGTAGATGTCAGTCGCCGCCAGGTAGGAGATCAGCGTCTCCAGATCCACGAAGCGGTTGTGAAATAGTACGTTCTCGGCTAAGCCCAGGGACTCGACCTGCCGCTCAAGCTGGATTCGGTATTCTTCGCCACGCTGTTTTTTCAACTCGGGATGCGTGGCGCCGAGAACAATATATGCCAGGTCGGGCCACTTCTCCACCAGGCGGGCAATGGCCTTCAGGGACACCTCGATGCCTTTGTTCGGATTCAGCAAGCCGAAGGTCATCAGTACAGGGCGCCCCTCGAGGCGAAAGTTGGCCTTTCTTGCCTCCCCCTCCGTGAAGGGAACCTCTGGAATGCCGTGGTGGATAAGGTGTATCTTTTCCGCCGGAACACTGTAGATCGTCTTCAGGAAATCGATTGCCTTCTCGCTCATCACAATGAGGGCCGAGCATGTGCGTCCAATCTGCTCGATGATCTTTCGCTGATTCCGAGAAGGGTTCTTCAGCACGGTGTGCAGTGTGACGACCACGGGAAGGTTCAGCCGGGACATCAAGTGCAAAACGAAAACGCCGTCGTCCCCGCCGAAGATCCCGTATTCGTGCTGCACGCACACGCACTGCGCGTCACTATGGTTAATGTAGCTGGCGGCCGCGGAGTAATCCCGGTAATACCCTTGGCGGATTTCGAACTTCACGCGCGGCGGGTAGTCATAGCCTTCCGGAATGTTGTTCATCGCCACGGCCAGGATATTGCCGGAATCGGCTGTCCTTTTTGCAACGGATTCACACAGGTCCGTCGTAAAGGTGGCAATACCGCACTTGCGAGGCAGAAAGTTTCCGACAAAGGCGACATTTTCTGCTTTCATCTCGTTTCACTCCCCTGCGGATTTGAATAGATCATAAGATGGGGTTGTAGGCGGATTCGAAATCGTTGGTGTAGAGCAGGGGCCGAACAGGAAATCCCTTTTCAAGACCCCGGCTCCGAGCTTCGGTGTCGGGTATTTGGTGGCCTGATAGCGGGGCAATCGGCCTGGTTGGGCCAGATTCTACCAGCCTGTTGGGGTGGGTAGTGAGGACCGCGCAGGTGAACCCCGAAACCATCCGGGCTAGCAAGCACACTCGAACTAGGGCCACGTAGCGGATCGTGGCCGGGTAGGTCTCAGCCTATCTGGTCGAGGAGCTCGAGCTCAGGCGGTGATCCGTGGGCCAGAGCCCGGTAGAGGGGCCTGCAAGGGGTCTGAGCAGGCCGCGGTGATAATCTGGCGCCGTGAAGGGGGCAGTAAGAGTCGTCGTCATCGCCATCATCACCGTTCTTGGACTGATCTCGTCGAGCGGCCTGGGTGCAGGACCGGCGGTGGCACCGGGTGGCTTGGTGCGTTGGCTGGGGGAGGGTGTCGAGAGCTGCGGCTGGCAGGGACAGAAGTGGCT
>PVMK01134668.1_pt1 | contig 41080 bp, 46 predicted proteins | sample 1853481 | NCBI WGS metagenome assembly PVMK01 (sample SAMN08533507, study PRJNA380276) | Marine sediment metagenome, whole genome shotgun sequencing project.
GTGAATTTTTTTAACATGATGGGTCCGGCGGTTTTTCTTCAGGGTCTGGGGATTTTAATGCAGCGCCTTTACCCGGACGCGTCGCGCGGACCGGCTGCCTTCGATGCGGCGTTTTGGGTGTGTACGGTGTCGTTGCTGGCTGCAGCGGTGCTGTATTCTTTAACCCAAGAAAAACCTTCAACATCATTTTAATCCCAGGGGTTAAACAGCCTGACACCAATAGGTCTCATATCAGCGGTGTTTCTGGTAACAACTGTCAAGTCATGGACAATCCCAATTGAAGCGATGAGGCTGTCGACAACCGGCATTTTATTGCCTGCCAATTCAGATGATGCCTGTATGTCTCCCCATTTTTTAGCAACGGCAATATCGATTCCGAGTATTCTTCTGTCAAATCTTAGGGCCAATTCCACATCAAGCCATGTTTGCAGTTCATTATTTTTTGATTTTTAGCCAATTTATCGCAAAACTTTGTCTTGACAATACGACCGGTATCCGGTATCTGAATCCAATCACCGGCTGTCGCAGTATGATTGCTGTTTGATATCCATCCCCACTACATATTCTACATATTGGCATTCAGCCGGTTATAATACACAACTTTAAATTTTCCCTTACTTCGATTTCAAAAAGGAAATTCTATTCTATCATTTCTATCTATTCGGTCTCATGGAGAAAACTCTCAAAATGTGCTGGCCTGTCTCCTGACAGAACCCGGCCTATTCTGTTGGGAGACTGCAGAATCTCCTCAAAAATTAAAACCAAATAGCGGTTGTACCGTAATGCCGCTGCTTTCAAAGCCTAAAAGCATCTGTTGCTTCAAACACCTGGGCTCTCGGAAAAGATAGGCGAGCAACCTTATGCGGCATTACTGAGGCGATATTAAGAGCAACTCGGAGGATGTAATTTGGATTTCCTCAAAAACACTTTTTTATGAAAGAAAGGAGGGAACACCATGGCACTTAATACAAAAGGGTTGAAAAAAAAGAGGGTTGGGGTTATCACCAGAAGGCAATTTATCAAAACCACATTAACCGGTGCGACGCTTGCCGGAGCCGGTGGCCTTATCTTCCCCCGGTACGGAGCCGCAAAGCCAAAGACTCTTAAAATCCTGCAGTGGGTCCACTTCGTTCCGGGTTACGACAAGTGGTTTAACGAGACCTACATCAAGGAGTGGGGGGCCAAGAACGACACCGAGGTCATCGTTGACAACATCGGTCTTGCCGGGATAAATGCACGGGCTGCCGCAGAGGCCTCGGCCCAGAAGGGTCATGATCTATTTATGTTTCTGTGGCCCAAGCCGGACATGGAAGACCAGGTCATAGACCACAAGGAGATCTACGACGAGTGCATCAAAAACGTGGGCAAACCCATCGACCTGGCCATCAAAAGCACTTACAACCCCAAGACAAAGAAATATTACGGGTTCTCAGACAGCTTCGTCCCCGACCCGGTCAACTACCGCAAGGACCTGTGGGACTCCGTCGGTATGTATCCGGATACCTGGGATGACGTGCGCATCGGCGGGGCAAAGATAAAGAAGAAACACAATGCCCCTGTGGGCATCGGCCTGGCCTCTGAGATCGATACCAACATGGCCATGCGGTCCATTATGTACTCTTTCGGATCCTCTGTCCAAGATGAACAAGGCAATGTGGTCCTCAACTCCAAGGAGACACTGGAAGCCATCAAATTCGTCAAGGCCATGTTCAAGGAGGCCATGACCCCCGAGGTCTTTACCTGGGATGCCTCCGCCAACAACCGTTTCATGCTCTCGGGCAAGGGTTCCCTGGCGTTGAATGCCATCTCCATAACCCGGACCGCCGAGAAGACGGCCCCGGAGATGGAAAAGAAGATCTGGCTGGCCAAGGCCCCCAAGGGCCCGGTGCGCAGGATAGGACTGGAGCACGTCATGAATGTGTATGTGATCTGGAAGTTCGCCGAGAACATCGAGGGCGCCAAAAAGTTCTTAGTGGATTACGTCTCCAACTTCAAGACGGCGTTTTTAGCCAGCGAGTACTATAACTTCCCCTGCTTTGCCAAGACCGTCCCTGACCTCAAGAAGCTGGTTGCCCATGACAAGAAGGCCCAACCCCCGGACAAGTACAAATTCCTCGCGAATGTCCTGGACTGGGCCACCAACGTGGGCTATCCCGGTTATGCCAATGCGGCCATCGACGAGATCTTCGGCACCTGGGTCATCTCCACCATGTTCGGCCGGGCTGCCAGCGGCATGCTGAGCCCTGAGGACGCCCTTAAGGCGGCAGATAAGAAGGTTCAGGCCGTATTCAAAAAATGGCGGGCCAGGGGCCTGGTTTAACAGATGGCTAAATCGCCCGGGGGCGCAACTTTAGAAGGCAATAATACCCGGAAAGATTATTGAGGCACAGGCGCATCCGGGCATGCAGCTTAGCTAAAGGCAGACGGTTATCGTGAAATCGCCCCCTTGGGCGATGAAGACCCAAGGGGGCTTTATCATGGTTTGAGCTGAAATATTGAATGCTTGCTTTGGAATTTCTATAACCTATTGAAACCAGAACAGTTTTTTGTGGTAGTTGATTTGTTCCCGGTCGCCCCGCTTGAACCCGCCTGCCACTGCGAGATGCGAGCGGGCAGGCGAGAGGGATGGAGGGCATGTAAAGCCATCATTACACTATTCCATTATTCCAATTGGGGCGAAGCCCTAAGTTCATATGGGAGGATCTTTTGGCTGTAGTAAGAACACAAGGTCTTGTAAAGCACTTCGGTGAAGTGAAGGCTGTGGATGGGGTGGATATAACCAGCAGTGAGGGGGAGTTCCTCGTACTGCTGGGTCCCTCGGGCTGTGGCAAAACCACGCTTCTTCGCATGATAGCCGGCCTGGAGAAACCCTCGGCCGGGGACATTTTTATAGGAAATCAGGTCGTTACCTCCCTTCCCCCAAGGGCACGGGGCATTGCCATGGTCTTTCAGAGCTACGCCCTATACCCCCATATGACCGTCTTCAAGAACATCGCCTTCCCCCTCAAAGCGGCCAAGATGTCAAAGGAAGACACGAAGCAGAAGGTGGAATGGGCAGCCTCCATGTTCGGAATAGATAAGCTGCTACACCGAAAGCCCCGGGAGCTTTCCGGCGGCGAGCGGCAACGAGTGGCCCTGGCACGCGCCCTGGTAAGGGAACCCAATGTCTTTCTCCTGGACGAGCCCCTATCCAACCTGGACGCCAAGCTCAGGACAGCGGCCAGGGAGGAACTTCACAGATTACAGAAGGACGTAGGAATCACAACCATCTATGTGACCCATGACCAGGTGGAGGCCATGGGGATGGGGGATCGCATCGCTGTCATGAATGAAGGTAAGGTGCGCCAAATAGGTATCCCTTCAGCAGTTTACTCCGATCCCGCCGACACATTTGTGGCCGGTTTCTTGGGTTCCCCGCCCATGAATCTGGTGGAGGCAGGGGAGCGGTTAGTTGGATTTCGGCCTGAATGTTTCCTCCCTCGGGAGTTGCACATAGGAGACAGCGAGGTGGTATCTCTTCGCTTTGAGATAAACCGGGTGGAGGACCTGGGAGCGGATCGGCTAGTGTACGGCAAACTGGAGGAGCGTTTCAACTACTGCCATGTGGTGGCCAATTTGCCCACAAGTTTCACACACTATTCGATTGAAACGAATGCGACCTATGATTTTGCCGTACCCAGCGGCGATGTCAAATTTTTCGATAGCAAGACAGGTCTTCGGGCAGAGCCAGTGCCGTTGTAAGGATACGTGATGGAGCAGGGAATCAAACCAGTGGGAAGCACGGTAAAAAGTCGGAACCCGGGCATGCGTTTCCTCTTTGATAACGAAAGGTTCCTCGGTATTCTGATGATAGCGCCTGCCGTAATTTACATCCTGGCATTGGTTGGTTATCCCCTGATACTGGCATTTGTTTATAGTTTCAGTGACATAACGGTGGGCAGCGCCCACTTCAACTTTGTGGGATGGGAAAATTTCAAGAACATCATCGATGATCCGGATTTTCACATAGCCCTGAAGAATACCATCCTGTTCACTTTCATCTCCATGTCGATCGTGGTGGTTTTGGCCAAAATATTGGCCCTCCTTTTGGTGCAAGACTTTAAGGGGAAATTTTTTGTGCGGGCGCTGATCCTGATGCCCTATGTGGCACCCATCTCCTTAGGGGTGATCGGTTGGCTGTGGATGCTGGACTCCATCTATAGCCCCTTTAATTGGCTGCTACAGCGCACGGGGATCTTCGGGCCAGACTTCTGGCCCATGTGGTTGGGGACGCCTGGTCTCGCCATGTCTTCCATTATTGCAGTTCACGTATGGCGTATGACGCCCTTAGCCATGGTCATCATGTTGGCCGGACTCTCCTCCATTCCTCAAGACATCCGGGACGCGGCCCTGGTTGACGGAGCGGGCTATTTCCGGCAGCTCTTCCAGATTACCATTCCTCTGATGCTTCCCATCATGTTGGTGGCCGTCCTTTTCGGGATCGTCTTCACTGCGACCGACATCATCATCATTTTAGTGCTGACTCGTGGGGGACCCTACGAGTCCACCCAGGTTTTGGTCAGCAAGGCCTTCTTTACGGGCATCGACGGAGGTGATTTGGCCAGCGGGGCCGCCATCGCCCTTTTCCTTTTTCCGCTCCTTGTGGCCGTGGCCGTCTTTATGCTTAGGATAGCCCGTAGAGCGGAGGTGACCTGAGATGGTAAAAGGTATGGAACCAGTCAAGCGAGCGGGGCTAAAGATCGCGCGTTTTGGAAGCTTGACCATCTTTGCTCTTTTTGCAAGCTTGCCCTTTTTGTGGATGCTGATCACCACTTTCAAGCAGGATGCCGACCTCTATAACCGTACCAACAATCCTTTTATTTTCAATATGGCTCCCACCCTTGACCATCTGAAATATCTTTTCACAGAGACCCTGTTCACAAAGTGGCTGCTAAACACGGCCATGGTGGGCGTCGCAGTGGTTGCCATAACGCTGGTTTTGGCCGTGCCCGCCGGTTACAGCCTCGTGCGTCTTGGAGGGCGCCTGGGAGAAAGGCTCGGCATCGGGATATTTCTCACCTACCTGGTTGCCCCCACCATCCTGTTTATTCCCATGGCGCGGGTGATCGCGAGACTGGGCCTTCAGGACTCATTGTGGTCCCTGGTACTGGTCTTCCCGACCTTCACTGTCCCCTTTGCCATCTGGCTCCTGATGGGTTTCTTCAAGGCCATCCCCCGGGAGCTGGAGGAGGCTGCCATGATTGACGGATACAGTCGCTTTGGAGCCTTCATAAGAATGGTCATTCCCATATCCACTTCAGGGATACTGACGGTGGTCATCTTCAGTTTCACCCTGGTGGTGCAGGAGTACATCTACACCCTCACTTTTGTCACCGCGGCATCCAGGTACACGGTGAGCGTTGGGGTGCCAACTTTTCTTGTTCACGGGGACGTTTATAACTGGGGCGGACTGATGGCTGGTTGCCTCATTGCCTCCCTCCCGATAGCCATCGTTTATAACTTCTTTGTAGATCGATTTATTGCCGGCCTTACACTGGGGGCTGTAAAGGGGTAAGAATTCATCGGGAGAATGAAGCCATGAGAGCGCCAATCTATCTCGAATACCCCTTTTGGGAGTTAGTGACATGTATCTTTTTTACCCATTGATTTACCTCCAACATCACTGGCACAATCAACAATCTTTTTTTAAACCATCAAAAGATGGCCATTGACCGGTTACCCAAGTATTGCGCTCCCAATCCACCAAAGCGTCGCATCGGTATAGGGCGAACTGACAACACTTTGTCTATCAAGGAAGCAGTTTAATTTAACAAGTCCGCTTTTTTTAGAATGGCTTTAATCTCGGATCTTTCCTGTTCTGAGGAAGGCAGCAAGGGCAAACGGGGATCGCCCCCGAAATAGCCGCGCATATCCATGGCCGCCTTTAATCCCGGCACACCGTATACGGCGGTAACCGCCTGGTTGACCGGAATCATTTTAAGCTGCAGCTCCCGGGCTGCATCCAGGTCACCCGCTTTGACCAGATCAAAAATTTTCACACACTCTTCCGGAGCCACATTGGCCAGAGCACTGATTCCGCCCACACAACCGATGGTCAGCCCGCTGAACAATACCCCGGCAGTTCCCACCAGCACATTGAAATCTTTGGCAACCCCGTTTAATATTTCCCCGAGCTGGATAACATTGCCGGAACTGTCCTTGAGGCCGACGATATTGGGGTGTTCGGAGAGCCGGGCGACAAAATCGGCCGCCATGTTTATGTGAGTAAACTTGGGCACATTGTAGAGCAAAATTGGAATCGGTGAATAATCTGCCAATTCTGAAAAATACTTCATCAACGCCGCTTCCCGCATCCGGCCGGCATAATAGTGGGGGGTCACCACCAATGCCGCATGGGCACCCAGCCGGGCGCAATCTTCGGTGAGCCTTATTGTCTCGGCGGTGGATTCGCACCCGGTTCCGGCGATGATCAGCATCTCCTCTGTCGCTGACTGAACAACGGTGTCAACAACCGTTCGCTTCTCTTCTTCAGATAAATACACATATTCGCCGTTTGACCCCAGCACCACAAAGCCCTTCAGACCGGTACGGCTCCACTTTTCGATGTTGGATGCCAATTTGTCGTAAGCAACCTTTCCGTCGATAAAAGGGGTCGTAATCGGGGGAAACACGCCGTGCAGATCAATCTTCGCCATTCTCTTTTCCTTTTTATTTTTTTTGACAGGATCAACAGGATTTTTAGGATAATTTTTTAAGTTATCTTAAACAGATACCTGTTGGTAGTAATTATTCACCGTAGGTGGCATGCTTTAAATTTGTCTTCCCGCCCTTGAGGCGGGATTGGGTTTCGCCACTTTCGTCTGGAAAGTGGCGAATAATAAAAATCCAAATAATCCTGTAAATCCTGTCTAAATAACCAACTCGGATATGTGACAGACTTTGGTACTCAGGCCGTGCTTGCGCACCCCGTATGACAGATGCATGATGCAGGCGGGGCAGGAGGTGACCAGCAGATCGGCGCCGGTTTTTTTAAGATTTTCCATTTTGCGATCCAACACCTGCTGCGACAGCTCATAATGCGCTAACGCATAGGACCCGGCTCCTCCGCAACACCAGTCCGCTTCCGGCAATGGCCGGTATTTAACTCCCGGCAGCCGATTAAGAATTTCGCCGGGCTCTGTTGAAAGTCCCTGTCCCCGAGCCGCGTGACAGGGATGATGATAGGTCACGGTAACGGCCGGATCCGGGGAAGGCGCAAGCGCTTCCATTGAATGAATCAATTGCACCATATCTCTCACACGCGCGGAGACTGCCGCGGCTTTTTCATGTTGCCTCCCAGCTTCAGGGAAAAGCTGAGGATAATTCTTTAAAAATGAGGCGCAGCTCGAGCAATCCGTGACAATTACATCAAATTTTTCAGAGGCCAGGAATAATAGTGGGGGGTCACCACCAATGCCGCATGGGCACCCAGCCGGGCGCAATCTTCGGTGAGCCTTATTGTCTCGGCGGTGGATTCGCACCCGGTTCCGGCGATGATCAGCATCTCCTCTGTCGCTGACTGAACAACGGTGTCAACAACCGTTCGCTTCTCTTCTTCAGATAAATACACATATTCGCCGTTTGACCCCAGCACCACAAAGCCCTTCAGACCGGTACGGCTCCACTTTTCGATGTTGGATGCCAATTTGTCGTAAGCAACCTTTCCGTCGATAAAAGGGGTCGTAATCGGGGGAAACACGCCGTGCAGATCAATCTTCGCCATCTTCTTTTTTCCTTTTTTATTTTAAATTAGCCACGGACACACACAAGACAGTCACAGACAGTAAAAATTTGGGAAATCATAAACATTATAAAAAGGCGTCTTAAATAACTATCCCCCACAGATTAGCATGAAGGTTTGTGTGTGTCTGTGTGGGTCTGTGGCTATTTAACCATCTCAGAAATATGACAGACTCTGGTGCTCAGGCCGTGCTTGCGCACCCCGTATGACAGATGCATGATGCAGGCGGGGCAGGAGGTGACCAGCAGATCGGCGCCGGTTTTTTTAAGATTTTCCATTTTGCGATCCAACACCTGCTGCGACAGCTCATAATGCGCTAACGCATAGGACCCGGCTCCTCCGCAACACCAGTCCGCTTCCGGCAATGGCCGGTATTTAACTCCCGGCAGCCGATTAAGAATTTCGCCGGGCTCTGTTGAAAGTCCCTGTCCCCGAGCCGCGTGACAGGGATGATGATAGGTCACGGTAACGGCCGGATCCGGGGAAGGCGCAACCGTTTCCATTGAATGAATTAATTGCACCATATCTCTCACACGCGCGGAGACTGCCGCGGCTTTTTCATGTTGCCTCCCAGCTTCAGGGAAAAGCTGAGGATAATTCTTTAAAAATGAGGCGCAGCTCGAGCAATCCGTGACAATTACATCAAATTTTTCAGAGACGAGGATCGACAAATTTTTAGCGGCAAGTTTTCGCGCCGCTTTCAAATCACCATAGGACCAGGCGGGCAGGCCGCAACAACAATTTTCCAGCACATGGACGATCTTGCCGATTTTTTTCAAAAGCCGCAAGGTCGCATGACCGGCATCCTGACTGATTATATCGACACCGCAGCCCACAAAATAACCGATACGCAAGGATTGCCCGTTGCCTCTATGGGCTCCGGTTTTGATTTTATCCCGAAACGCCTGGGTGGGAAGTCGCTCGACAATTTCATTGGCATGCACAAAATCACGGCCGAAAATTTTCAACAACCCCAGGGCACGCGCCAGGTCCGCAACTCCGGTATTTTTACCCAGTGCCACCGCTCGCGCAGCCAGATGCAGCCGACGCGGATACGGTAAAAGGTGGTCAAAGAGCAACCGATGAATGGATTTGCGGCCGACCTTTTCCAGATATTGCGCCCGGGCTTTAATGACCAGATCGGAAGTGGGGATTGCCGGAAAACAATTGGCGGTGCAGGCACCGCAAAGCAGACAATCAAAAAGCGGCTCTTCGATTTCCTGATTCCACTCCAGGCGTCCCTCGATAATGGCCCGCAAAAGGGCCAGACGTCCACGGGCGACCCCGGCCTCGTGCCCGGTGGATCGGAATATCGGGCATGCCACCTGACAGAACCCGCAGCGATTGCAGTGGGAGATTTCATCATAGTATTTGGAGATGTCGGTACGATTCATCTGAAATACATCTAATCAGCTAATTTTAATAAACAACCTGTCCGTTGTAGGTCGTCCGTTGTCCGTTGCATAAAAATTCCGAATTTGAGACAAGGAATTAATTTATATGGGAACGCTTAATGAAAAGCCCGATTTAACCACTGACGACGGACCACTGACAACTGACACTGAGCATTTATGCTCAGATTTTTCCCGGTAGGCGGCCGGGAGCAAAAATCGTGTGCGGGTCCAAAGCGGCCTTGATGCGATGCATAATCTTCCATTCCGGACGGGTCGTGCCAAAGACATCGTTCTGTTTTTTAAACTCCACCGGTGCCTTTTCCATCATCACGTGGCCGCCGAGTTGATCACCCAGATCACATATTTGCCCCCACGCCTCATCATTCATAACTTCAAATCCGGTAAGAATTCGGCCGCATCCAAAATCAACAAACATGTCGGCGTCTGTCAGCCTGCTGCTTAGAAGCTTAACAAAGCCGGCCACTTCATCGAGGGGCACATCTGCCCGAAGGATAAACGCAGATTGACCCAGTTTCGTATAGATGTCACCGAAAATTCCATCCTGAACCGGATATTCCCGCTGGTCTTTCAGCTCCAGCCCACCTTCTTCCAGCATCATCCCGGTCCTTTTCAGTTGCTCAGCAACGATCTTTTCAAATCCTTCGAACCCGGTCATCAGCTTCCAGCTCCCGCTATTGACTTCGTCGTCTTCCCTAATTGCGGGAATGGCTGCAACAAAAACCGGAGACAGTTGGGACGTGATTAACTTACCGGCCAGGGCAGAACAGGCTGACAAGGTTCCTTCGGCGCCGATGGCCGTGCGGCGTTCAGGTATGGTCATAACCCGACAGATTACTTCTGTGATCAGGCCCAGGGTTCCGGCTGATCCGATCATCAACCGCGTCATGTCGTAGCCGGCTACATTTTTAACCACTTTGCCGCCGGTTGAAATTTTTTGGCCGCTGCCATTCATAAAGCGCAAGCCCAGGACAAGATCTCGCGGGGCCCCGTAGTGCATGCGTTCCGGTCCGCAGGCCGCCAGTGCCATCACACCGCCAATAGAATGGTCCTGAACCGAAAAAGAGGGCCTGACGGGCAGCCACTGATTTTGATCGGATAGTTGGCGCTGGAGAACATCAAGGGAAACGCCCGCCCCGACCGATACGAACTGATTGTACGGGTCAAATTCAATAATCCCGTCAAGATCAGCGCTATTTAAAAATTCACAGGCCCTGTTGGGCAGGTTGCCGAAATGACGAAAGGTACCGCAGCCGGTGGGCAGCAACCCATTTCCGTTTGCAGCAGCACTTTGAATTTTTTCGATAATTTCCTTTTCGGCCGCAATTTCGGTTTTTGCACTGATACTCTTCTGGCGAGATTGCGCTTCGCCGGCGGTTTCTTTTTGATCGGAGACCGGAATCACTTTGCCGGGATTAAGGAGTTTATCCGAATCAAAAGCCTGCTGCAAACCCCGCTGGGCTGCAAAATCCTGTTCAGAAAAAATCAGGCGCATCGCGTTAATTTTTTCCAAACCCACACCGTGCTCACCGGAAATGGTGCCGCCCAGTTCAACACAGGCCTCCATGATTTCCCAGCCCGCTTTTTTCACCCGCTTCAGCTGGTCCGCATCCCGGGAATCAAAAAATATCAACGGGTGTAAATTACCATCGCCGGCATGAAACACATTGCCGTGCTCAAATTCATATTTTTTAACAATCTCTGCAACCCTGGCCAGCGCTTCGGGCAGCTTGGTTCGCGGCACCGTGCAATCGTTGACCAGATAATTGGGCGCCAGGCGGGCAACCGCACCAAAAGCGCCGCGCCGGCCTTCCCAGAGGCGGTTGCGTTCTGAGTCATCTTTGGCTTCAAGAATATCACGGCATTGATTTTTACGGCACAGCTCACTGATTTGCGCCACCTGATCTTTGAGACCGACAGAGAGGCCTTCCACTTCAACGATCAGGACAGCAGCCGCATCCCGGGGATAGCCGCAGGCATAGCTGTCTTCGACCGCATTGATAACCGGCGCGTCCATCATTTCGAGAGTGGTGGGTAAAATGCCGGCCGAAATGATATCCGATACCGATCGTGCCGCATCGGCAATATCATCATAGATAACGAGCAGGGTAATGATTGTCTCGGGCAGCGGAAGAATACGAACGCTGACCTCGGTGACAATCCCCATGGTGCCTTCGCTTCCCACCAGAGCACCGCGAAGGTCATATCCCGGCGGGTCATAGGCACACCCGCCGATTCGAACAATCTCGCCGGTGGAAAGGATAACTTCCATACCCAGGATATGATTGGTGGTAACACCGTATTTCAAACAGCGGGGTCCACCGGAATTTTCACCCACATTGCCGCCGAGGGTAGCCACCTTCTGACTGGCAGGATCGGGTGCGTAAAAAAAGCCCAGCGGGGCCAGGGCATTTTGAAGCTCCAGGTTTGTTACACCGGGCTGGACCACAGCGCAGCGCCGTTGGGGTGAAATTCCGATGATGCGGTTGAACCGTGACAGACAGATGACCACACCGCCTGAAACCATAACGGTGCCGCCCGAAAGATTGGTGCCAAACCCGCGGGGAACAAACGGCACACCGGCACGGCGGGTCATTTTGACGACCCGGACGGCCTCGTTGGAATCGCCCGGGAAAACAACGACACCCGGTTGGCCTTTCGCCAGAGAAGCATCGTACGAATAAAGTTCGGTGCCCACGCGGGAAACCGATACCTGAGCCTCACCGACAATCCGCCGAAGGTTTGAAATCAATTCATCGCTCAGCATTTATCTACCTAAAGTGCGAAATGACTAAAGTGCTTTAGTTCACTTTAGCTCACTTTTCCGATTTAACCCCATCAGGCATCCAACAGCGACATTGAGGCTTCCGACCCTGCTGACAAATCAGTCTTGCAGCCCTGGATTGCCAGTGCCCGGCTGATGGCAGACAGGAAAAACAGGACATTTTCGGCCGATGAAGAATATCCCATCAGTCCCACGCGCCAGACCTGGCCCTTTAGCGCCCCCAGCCCGGCACCAATTTCCAGATTGAATGTCTCCAGCAGATAGCCCCGTACTCTGGCTTCATCCACCCCGTCGGGCACTCGAATCGTATTCAAGGTCGGCAAGCGATACTCGGGTTTGATCAGCATCTTTAATCCCATTGCCTCTACGCCGGCAACCAGCGCCTGATGGTTTTTTAAATGGCGCTCAAAACGATTCTGCAGCCCTTCCTCTTCAATCAGCAAAAGTGCTTCTAAAAGCGCATAGTTCAGCGTGCTTGAGCTGGTGTGATGGTACATTCGGGCAGATCCCCAGTATTGATCCAGTAACGTAATATCAAGGTACCAGCTGCGGATCGGATGTTTGCGGCTCCTGGCGGCCTCAACCGCCCGATCGCTAAAGGTTACCGGCGCCAGCCCCGGAGGAGCGCCAATGCATTTCTGGGAACAGCTGTAGGCCGCATCCAGCCCCCACGCATCGGCTTTTAATTCGACACCGCCCAGCGAAGTCACCGTATCGAGCAGGACCATGACGCCATTTTCCTTTGCCAGCCGAACGATATCGTCCATTGGCTGAAGCACCCCGGTGGAGGTTTCGGCATGAACTAACGTAATGACTTTATACGCTTTGGCCTTAAGCGCTTCTTCGACCCGTTGCGGATCAGTCGGCTGGCCCCATTCGCCTTCAATCAACGTTACTTCGGCCTCCTGACGTTCGGCCATTTGCCGCACACGATCTCCAAAATAGCCGTGTACACATACCAGAACCGGATCTCCGGGTTCCATCAGGTTGGCAACACAGGCCTCCATTCCCGAAGTACCCGTGCCCGGGGTTGCATGGGTCACTTTGTTTTGGGTCTGAAACACCTGGCGGAGCCTCTCGGCCACCTGGTCTAAAATTTTAAAATAGGCCGGATCCATATGACCGATAACCGGCGACATCAGCGCCCGATATACCCGTGGATGAATATCCAGCGGGCCCGGTCCCATCAACTTTCTCAATGGTGCTTCAGGTGAATTGAATGCCATGAGACAACTCCTTTCTTCAGCTTTGGCAGATTCGGGTTGGTTTCCAACAATGTGGAGGGAAAACGGTTTAATTGAAAATTGAAAATCCCCGTCAGCGTTGATGCTTTTCTGATTTCTGCTGCCTTACAGAAGCAAAGAGTATAAAGCGTTGCGGCTTCAGTGTCAATAAAGAGTACCCAATCAAGTGCCATGTCCCACAAAGATGTTAAAAGAGTCGTGTGGTATATTTTAGTGCAGTTGAGTTCTTTAAACAACACAATGTCTATGGTGTCAGGTGTCAGTGTTCAGGTGTCAGCGTTTTGGTCGCTGGCTTCTCGCTTCTGGCTGCTGGCTAGTAGCCAGTGGTCAGCGACTATCGACCCGTCTCCGACGAGTCATTCGTAGGTGAGTTTTCGGCGTAAGCTTCCTGCGGGCCTAAACCACAGGGTCGAAGACGCCTGAACTGCTCAGTGAAGTTTAGGCCAGAGACCAGAAGCAAGAAGCCAGTAGCCAGGGGCCTGACACCTAAAACAAAACTGTGTTTTGTAAATTACTTGCGGGACGCAACACTAGAACCCATCTTAAAAATGTGGATTATAACATTTTACAAAAGGCATTAAATAGATTATATCACCAGGGTCAAATACATGCCGTGATCATTGGTTTTTGTCGCAATGGAAATTTTACAAAATTTAACAACGCAAATCGACCTGCAGGCGGTCAGAAAATCCCTGCACCTGGATCGGCACAGGGAATGCTCAATTGGTGCAGGGCCTCATCGACAAGGCTAAAACCCTTATCGAGCCCAAAGCAGCATTTAAGCTGTGCTACATCGATGAAAAGCTGCAAGATGCGGTTATGGTCGAAGGCCTGCGTTTGGAAAGTAAGGTGTTGCGCAAAAATCTAAATGCAGTCGAGCGGCTTTTCCCTTATGTGGTTTCGATCGGTCCCGGGCTGGAAAAGGCATCCGGCAAGATGAGCGATCTCCTGGAAAAATATTATCTGGATGTTATTGGCAATATTGCGTTAGCGGCTGTCCGCAAACAGCTTCATGATCACCTTTGCAATAAATTTGCCCTTAAAAAAATTTCGTTTATGAGTCCCGGATCGTTGCAGGACTGGCCACTGGAGGCCCAAAGCCAGTTGTTTCAACTCCTGCCGAATGTAGAGGCGGCCATCGGCGTTCGCCTGACCGAATCCTTTTTGATGATACCCACCAAATCCGTATCCGGAATATATTTTCAGACCGAGGTTTCTTTTGCTAACTGCCAGCTTTGTCAGCGAGGAAAATGCCCGGGCAGGAAAGCACGCTATGATGAAGATCTGGCGCGAGACTACCGGGATTATAGAATAAGGCTCACAGAAATCGAAAAATTAGCCGCTATCCCGAAGGCTGCTTCAGCCGCTTGAGGCGCTCTTTGGAAAAATCGTATTCGAGCCATGTATCCAGAAAAGAGCCCAGTGCTTCTCGGTAGTGTTTAATCGCTTTTTGCTTGTCTCCCCTCCCTTCAGCCCATAACCCCACAGCGCTATGGGCAGTGAGGAGGTTCTCGGGGCTTTCTCCGGCCTGTTCCAGCAGTGATTTTTCAGTCTGTTTGCCCAACAGATAGTCGCTGATCGTCAGATACCAGGGATCCATGGTGCGACCGGCAAAGGCCTCGAGACTTGCCCGGGTTTCATCCGCAAGACCCTGCCGGTTTAATATCCCGGCTTCCAGAATTCCCTAAACTCATTCGATCTGCGTTTTGACGGCCGCCACCATTTAAAAAGGTGCGGATGTATTCCAGCGACTGAGACCAGTCCTCGTCAGCAGCGCTGTAATAGGACAGGGCTACATAGATCTTGCGGTTTTTCGGATATATCTCCGATATTTTTTTAAGCACCTCCCGTTTTTCTTTGACCGCCACGGTCTCATCGATAAATTTGGTCATCAATGCGGGTAACTCGACTTTAAGCTTTGCATCCTGCTCCAGATAATTCTTAACGCGCTTGTTAAACGCCTTGATGTCCTTGCTGTATTCCCGCCACTGGGCCTTGGTCTTCAGCGCTTTTCGACGGCGTTTCTGCAATTGCTCCAGTTTGGCCCTCACCACGAAAAACTCCCATGCATCCGGATCAGAGGTAAGCACCGCTTCTCTCAGCAGCTTTTCTGCCCCCTCCCAATCCTGGCCCTTGATCCGGATAAGGCCGACCACATAATTAAGCCAGCTTTTTTCAGAGTCGGTATGCCAGCTGTCTAAAGCCGAAACCTCATCGATCAAGCCCTCCAGAACCCGGACCATATGTCCTTGAAATTCTGCCGAAGAACGCCAGTCTACAGCCAGCAGAGCCTCGCGGTATGAACTTTCCCCGCCTTTCCCGGCAAGCCAATCAATTAAAAACAGCATCAGCCGGGCTTCCGGATTTTCAGGATCCATGGAAAGGGTTTCGGAAAACAGCTTGCCGGCGCCCTTGTTTTCCCCGGTGCAATAATGCATCATGCCGGCTGCCATAATCATCTCCGGCTGCGGGCTTGCCCTTGAGTTCTTCATCGGCCAAAGCCTGTGCCTCGGCCCACAGGCCCTCGGTGGCTTTTTCCTTGATCTTTTTCAGCGTTTTCTCAATTGAAAAATCCAGTTCGCCATTCCACTTGGCCTGGCCGGCCTTTAATTCTTCAAGAAACGTTGCCGCATTCGTAATGGGCAACACCATGCCCAGATCCCAGCGGGGGGTTAGAGTCGGCATCAGCCCCTGGGCAATATCCATGGCGACGCCGGCGGCAATACCGATCACTTTGCCCCGTGCGTCAATAATGGGCCCTCCGCTGTTGCCGCCATAGAAAGAGGTGTCGACCTGGATTACATTTTCAAAAGATCGGCGCACATTGCCCCCGGTTACACTGGCGTTAACTGTATCGGCCTGGGTTCGGCTGCCCAGGGGAAACCCGATGGCGATAAGCGGTGAAAGCTTGGGAACACTCTTGGAATGCAGCTTTAAGTCCAATGGGCAGCGGTTCCAGTCCCTTCCGGCACCCGGTCAATTTTTATGACGGCAAAATCATCTTTAAGCGGCGATGTGATCACCTGACGGGTTTGTACCGGCGGCTTGGGCACACCGACAATCGACAAGCGCGGTTCGGATTCGGTGCTGTAAGCATTTTCAATAAAATAAACATCGGTCAAATCCGGGCTTTCAATCAGGCGGGAGACGCGGTTAAAGGCCCGGGCGCCTTCAAACCATAAAAATATCCGGTATTTTAATTCCGGTGTCTTCTCAACTGCTCTGAAATGATGAACGGCGGCCAGCAGGTTGGAGTCCTCCAGCCAGGGGCAGACCACGTGCCGGCTGGTAAGCATATAACCCTCGCTGTCCACCAAAAATACAGTGCCCTCCGCCATATTGCGATACATTTTTTCATTATCGACCTCCAACCAGTACTCCACCAGTACAAATGCGACCGCCGGGGAATATTGATTGGCATAATCTTCCAGGCGGTTTTCAACGCCCTCTTTACGCTGGCTGAGATGATACCAGGCCAGTACACCGGCAACGGATAAAACGATGATTAAAATGGCCAGCACACTGATGCGATTCTGCAGCCCTTTTATTGTCAGCCTGCGCGCGGCGGCCGCCGGGGGCAGCGGTTGCGCCACTTCTTCCATGGGCCTTTCTTTAATGCGGGCCAATGACACCGCCACCTCGGCCATGGACCGGGGCCGTATATCCGGATCATCGGCCAGCATGACTTTCAGCAGGACTTTGGCCGCTTCCGGCAAATTAAGCTGATCGACTTTGGCCAGATAATCGGTGGTTTCCAGATCGGCTGAAAGCAGTTCCACAAAAAGTTTGCCCAGCGACCAGATATCACTTCTGAAATCAAGGGGGCGATGGTTGACGATATCCGGGTGGGCGTTCAACAATTTTTTTAGCATGGGTCCGGGGCGGTCGAGTTTGGGATCAAAAAACCGTGAAAATTTATAGTCGATTTTGACCTCGAGCTTTCCGCTTTCAGCCTTGACCAGCATAATGTCGTTTAAGATGAGGTGGGGAATAAAGTAGCCTTCCTGATGAAGCACGGTCAGGATGGAAGCCATCTGGAAAAACAGGTTAAAAGCCACCTGGCGATCCTTCAGGCGCCCGGATGTCAGCAAAGACCCCCAGCTTTCGGTATCGATCCACTCACTGATGCGGTACCACAGCCCGTCGCTTTGAGCGTCTAATGGCATAATGGCGCACGAAGCCTTTATCGGGCAGCTTTTTGAGACGTTCCAGCTCCTGCTTGAGCCTATCAGCCACTTCTTCGTCGACCCCCGATTGGAGCGTAAACAGGCGGATCATGACCATCTCGCCGGTTCGTTCCCGGATGGCCCGGCAAAGAAAACTGGAATGACCTTCATGAAGAATATCGACGATCCGATAATCATCGATGTATTTGCGGCCTTCACCGATTTCGTTTCCGCAGGCCGGACAGTGCGTGATCTCTTCGGCAACCGGCTGGTCACATTTGGGGCAGAGTCTCATAATTTCTTCGATAATATTGGAGGGTCATGGGGTTAATTGCACCCAAATAAATTGCCAGGCGAAAATGAAACCGCCTGTAAAAAGTTTACTTTCATTTATGGGTAGGAGTCAAGCTCCAGGATGGATAACCTTCGGGGCTGAATATATCAAGGCTAAATTTCAAACAGAAGAGTTTGGTTTATATGCAAAGGTTGATAAATGAATTATTCCTAAACTTTTCAATATATTATATGCAATCCGACACTGAATGTCAAGCAAAGAAAGCGTTACCGCATTTTCGGGATTAATTGCATACACCGGGCCGGGTCACAGTAAGGCCGAAGACAATCTCAATGATGTATCTAAATTTTTCTTTACAAAACCATCAGTTCCCGTCAGTCTTATCTAAAGAAAAATCTAAAATCAAAACCCCTTTTAGGACAAAAAAACAGGCCAATGAAATTTTCGGAATTCCATAAAACCGTTCAAGAGATTTTAAGAACAGATTTACCTTCTAGCCAGGCAATTATGAACGCGGGGCATTTGATGGCCAAGGATATTCGAATCGGCCGCACCGCTTTCATGCGTAAAATGGGCGTGGAATCTGAATTGGAGTATAAGAAAAGGTGTATGCAAGAAAATACAATCATGTTTCATGCTCATATTGGAATGAATTCATGGAATTCGACGGCGGCGGCGTTGGCTCTGCTTGCTAATACCGCTGAAGAAAATGGGTTCGTCGTGGATCGTGCCGGAATTTGCCTGGATCGACGCATGGGCTTACCGCAAGCACACCGAAAAAACATACCGGCTGAAACCGGCCCCATGTTGGATTCCATAAAAGCCTGGAAACAGGTTGGGCAAACGGTGCCAATCCAGCCGCATATGGGCGATTTTATGATCGGATTTCCCGCATCGACGGACAACACCATCCTGGCACTGAAAGCGGGGGTTACCACAATTGGAAATCTATCTCAATTTTTTGCTCATGAAGTCCCGTTGTGGAAAGATAAAGTCGTAACTGCTGCCGAAACAGTTAAGGCAATCGCGATTATGGGAACCCTGAGAAATAAAGGCACAATGGTGCACTCCTACCTCGAAGACGGCTTCGGCGCCCTTTTTTACGATTGTGCCACAGTCGCCGGATGGGCGTATCTGGAACACTATATTGTTGAAAACCTTCTGGGCGCCAAACTGGCTCACTGTATTGGCGGACTGACAACCGATCCCATAAAAAGAGCCGGTTGGGTATTTGCACTGCATAAAATTCATGCGCCTGATTGTGTGGGGTCCATGTTTTACGGTGATACCCTTTCTTTTACACCGGACTTCACCTTAAACCAAGGTGTGGTAGCAGAATATTTACTCTGGGATATTATGGCTCAGCTTGAATGTCCCACAGGCCATGCTGTGCTGCCGCTGCCGGTTACGGAAGCATTAAGAATCCCTTCTGCTGAAGAAATCGCCGAAGCCCAAAAATTCGGTCGTCAAATCGAAAAAGCGGCTCGAAAACTCTTTTGCCATTTTGACTTCCGTGAAGCCTATCATTTCTGCGATACCATACTCAGTGCCGGAAAATCTGTATTTGATAACGCCTTGGACGGCCTAAAAGAGGCCGGCGTCGATATTACAGACCCTGTACAAATCCTGTTTGTACTCAAAAACCTCGGCCCGGCCGTTTTCGAAGAAATGTTCGGGGCCGGTAAGGTACAGGAAGATTTTATCAGAGGGCGAGTCCCTGTTAAACCTACGGATGTTTTCGAATTGTCAAACAAATATTTCAATGAATATCGGCAGATGTTTGTCACCCAAAAAATGAGAACCCTTTTAGGAGGACGCCGATTGCTCATCGCATCAACCGATGTGCATGAGCATGCCGTGACGGTTATCAGCCGGCTTCTTTCTGAAGCCGGGGCTGAAATGATATATATGGGCGCTGAGGTAAATCCGGATGAGATCGTTTCAGAAGCAAATACCCAAAACGCGGAAGCGATATTGGTCAGCACCCATAATGGGATGGCATTTGAATACGCAAAACAATTGAGAGAAGCACTGGACCGGCAAAAAATAAAGCTCCCGGTTTTAATCGGCGGTATCCTGAATCAAAAAGTTGAAAGCCAACCGCTGCCGGTCGATGTTACCGGCAATTTGAAGGAATTGGGTTTTTTCCCGTGCGCCAGACTGGAGGGGGGATTTAAAAAAATGCTGGCGTCAAACATAGGGACAAGCGGGCAAAAGGAGAACGATAAATGGCATTAAAACAGCGCACCATTGCTTTTATCGGCGGAGGGCACATCACCAGCACCATTATTGAGAATCTGACCCGATCCAAGAAAACGGCCGGTAGCCAACTGGTTGTCAGTGACCCCGATCCCCGAAAACTGGAATCGCTTCAAAAAAAATTTTCTGTTCAAACTGCGGATAGCAATCACCGCGCAGTAAGCGCTGCCGATTTCATATTTTTCAATGTTCTACCCCAGATTGTGGGTCCGGTTTTAAATGAATTAAGAGAACAGAAATTTTCAAAAAACAAAGCGATTATCAGCCTGGCTGCCGGCATTCCCATGAAGACCTACGCGGCTTTAGGAGACAATATCCCGGTGGTAAGAGCCCTGCCCAATCCTCCCAGTCAGATCGGCAAAGGCATTGCGGCGCTTGCCTTTAACCCATACGTCACCGAAACACAAAGGAATGATGTTATCGAGCTTTTTTCTTGTCTGGGAACATATGTCATTTTAGGTGAAGAAAACATCAATGCGGTTACAGCGCTCAGCAGCCCGGTGACAACTCACCTGTTTTTTCAAGCGATCATTGACACAGCAGTGAGATTGGGTATCGATCGGGTGACATCAACAAAGATTGCATATCATACGATTGCCGGTTCAATGGAACTGTGGAACACCCGACAAGTGTCTCCTTACGATTTAATCGGCGAAGCCAGTTCGCCGGGGGGCATTTCCACTGAAATTATGTTTACACTGGAAAAAAAAGCGTTTAAGGCGATCATAAACGAAGCGATTGAGGCGGGTTGTAAAAAAGCCGCTGAATTTAGTAAAATAAGTTAATTTTATTTTCATTACCGGTGAACGGTTATAGCGGTTGGATCAGGCCATATTGGAGGTTATCGACAACCCGGAGAAGACACAACAAACTACCGCTATCGGAACGTTATTCTGACAAACGCTCTAGGCTCAACCTTTTTGAGATAGCTTTTAAATATTACACTGGAATCGGGCAATCGGTTCCCGATTAAATTCGGCAAACGCCATAATAGAATTTAGCTCGACATCGGGATTTCCCCGGGCCAATCCGGCACTGATTGAAAACTCAAAGCAGCGTACCGCTGGATTGACCTCTCTGGCGGCATTCTCAATGCTGATCAGCCCGTTTTGCCGAAAATCTCTGGTAAAATCTTCTAAAATGCTCTGGGCTTCATCCAGATCCGAAAACGGCAGTACGGTACTGAATTGATCGATCCTGCGCCGCGCGGAAAATCCCCCTACCGCACCGAAGTGTTTGCTGATGTAAGACCCCATGGTTCGAATGCTGTTCTGAGTGGCGGTGTGGCCCAGATTATCAATAATGCTGTTCAGATCTTCAAGGGTGAAAACGACAACCACAAAGTGGCGATGTCCATTTTTACGGGCCAGATCGGTTTGATAGCGTACCTTGAACTGGCGCCTGGAATACATACCGGTCAGTTCATCCTGCAGATTTTCGATGCTGGTGATGATTTCATCGTAAAAGGGATGATCAAGTTCCTCGAACGCTTCAGGCGTATCCTGAAAAATAATTTTTTTGTTGTAAAGGGCCAGAATACGGTTGGAGATGAAAAACACATCCGGAATATCATGGCTGATCAAAACGGCGGTGAAGCCGAATTTCATTTTATATTCAGCAATCATTCCCAGGATGGCATTTCTGCGAATGGGGTCCTGTCCGGTGGTCAATTCGTCAAACAGGACGATTTTCGGATCGGTAACCAGGGCCCGCGCCAAAGCCGTTCGCTTTTGCATCCCTCCGGAGAGCTCGGACGGATATTTGTGAGCCACGTCAGTCAGCTCGGTTTGCTCAAGACGCGCCATTACCTTTTCTCGAATTTGCGATTTGCCGAAATCGGTGTATCTCCTCAGGGGCATGGCCACATTTTCATAAACCGTTTTTGAGTCGAAAAGGGCATTATTCTGAAACATGTAACTGACCTGCCCGAGGTAGGCATTCCATTCTCTGCGGCTCATTTTTTCGATCGGTCGGCCCCGAAATAAAACGCTGCCTTCGTCGGGTCTCAGCAGACCGATGATGTGCTTGAGCAGAACGCTTTTGCCTTCGCCGCTTTTACCGATGATGGTGGTGACGTCACCTTCATAAATTTTCAGGTTGATTCGATCCAGAATCGTCCGATTATCAAATCGCTTGGTAACATTTTTAAACTCTATGATGGGTGGATTCGTCATTTGAGAAATGGTTCGCTAATTAAAATTTTGAAACAGGCCGGATGGCCCGGAATTGCCTGAACATGAATGCCTTCTAATATTATCGTAATCACAAAATGAAATCATGCAAGATGCGCGGTATTTGCTAATGCTACAATTCCGGGAATGCAATAAGCTGAGTTTTGCCGGCATCAAACTGTTCGGGCTTGACAAAGAGAGGGTTTCCATCAAAAATGCGGGACTCGTACCACCAGTAATAAATCCTACATGAATATTGAGTATCGAATGCCATGAATGCAGATTAGGGAAATACCTGAACTCGCGAACGAAATCATCGAGATGAATCAGGTCCTGGGGGATTTAGGATCTGCCCTGGATAATCCTCTGTGGACGCTGGTGTTTCTATCTTTTACGTCGGTGCTGCAATTGCGCATTACTTACAGCGGTGTGTATGATGTCAGGGAAGGCAAAAAATTAAGTCAGGATAGGAAAAAGATTGTAAAAGAAGGGCCTTATTTTCAAATAGTCCAATTTGAGCCGGGATATTGAAAATTGAATGAAAATTTTAAGAATCACCCGCCTCCTTTTGCCCATGACCGGCAAAAGCATTTTCTTGACTTTCGCTTGGTTATATTGGTAATGAAAAAATGTTTGCGGTAAACATCCAAAACTAAGACCAGTAGATCTTCTCTTTCAACCCATTGGAGGATCAAAAATGGTTTAACGTTTTTCAAACCCCGTTTCTCATTTTGAGAGCGGGGTTCTTAAATTTTCTCAGATCAAAAAGGGAGTCATTATGGGAGGTTCGATGAGATCAATTGCCGTCTTAGGCAGTTTGAATGCGGATTTAGTTATCCAGATGGATCGATATCCAAACCCCGGAGAAACCGTGGTGGCAAAATCATTTGCACAGTTTTCCGGCGGAAAAGGAGCCAATCAGGCCGTGGCATGCGGAAGACTGGAGGCGACGGTTTCCATGTTTGGTGCGGTCGGCAAAGACATATTTGCATCGAAGCTCTTGCAATCCCTGGAAGAAAGCAATGTGAAATATCACGATTTATGCCATTGTGAGGATACTTCCACCGGTATGGCTCACATCTGGGTTGATGCTAAAGGGGAAAATTCTATAGCCATTGTGGCGGGGGCCAATGCACGTGTCGACAAAGGCTACATTGAAGCGGTTTTGCCAAAATTGAAAGAATTTTCGTGGCTGCTGCTGCAACTGGAAGTACCAATGGATTCCATGAGTTACCTGCTCGATAAGCTTCCATCTGAAACACCTAAAGTTATTCTGGATCCAGCACCGGCTAAGCCGTTGGCGCAACTTCCAACCCGGCGTTTATGGCTCATTACGCCCAATGAACATGAGCTTCAGTCACTCACCGGGATTTCCACTGTCGACACGGTAAGCATCCAGAAAGCATGTCGCGTTCTAATTGAAAAGACTGGCACCCAAGCCGTATTGTGCAAAGCCGGAAGCCGGGGGGCTTACCTTGATGATGGCGACCGGTTTCAGCATTTTCCCGGTTATGCGGTTCGCATGGTGGATAGCACTGCTGCCGGCGATGCATTTAACGGTACGTTGGCGGTAGCGCTTTCGAAGCATAAATCTCTTCAAGAGGCCATCGGCATTGCCAATGCCGCCGGTGCCTTGTGTGTAACCCGGCCAGGGGCTCAGCAATCCATGCCGTGGCGCAAAGATCTGGATATCTTTTTAAATACCCAGTGCCCAAAAGAACAGGAGATAGCATGAAAAAGAAGGGTATTCTGAACATGCAGATCAGCAGGATTCTGGCATCGCTGGGGCATACCGACACGGTGGTGATCGGAGATTGCGGCCTGCCCATTCCTTACGGAGTAGCGCGGGTGGATCTGGCGGTTGTTCAGGGACTGCCTCGTTTCGCGCCGGTTGTCGCGGCCATTGCTGATGAGCTCATAGTACAAAAGATCATTATTGCCGCAGAGATTCTAGAACATAATGCGGAAACTTTTCGCTTTTTAGAAAATCTTTTTAGCGAAATTCCGATTAAAAAGATTCCCCATGAAACCTTTAAAGAAAGGCTGGTTCAAGCGACGGCTGTAATTCGTACCGGAGAAGCCACCCCTTATGCCAATGTCATTTTAGAAAGTGGCGTGGCCTTTTGAAAGCAAACGATCAAATGCAACAAGCGCCATTGGCGGAATTACGCGGTATCAGCAAACGATTCGGTGGTGTTGTTGCCCTGGACCAGGTAAACCTTGCCATTCACGCGGGCGAGGTTATTGGTTTGGTTGGCGACAATGGTGCTGGAAAGTCTACGCTCATCAAAGTTCTCTCCGGGGCCTATTCACCGAATCAGGGTGAGATCTTTTTTGAAGGCGATCTCGTTCATATTCGCAATCCGCGGTTGTCTAAAGATCTGGGTATCGAAACGGTCTATCAGGATCTGGCATTGGTGGACACGCTGGATGTGCCGGGTAACATTTTTTTGGGGCGGGAGATTGTCAAATTTGGTTTTGGTCCCCTGCGCGTGCTGAACAAATCACGGATGGCCCGGGAAGCTAAAAATATTTTACAGCGCCTGGGAATATCGCTGGAGACCTTACGGACCGAAGTCGGTTTACTCTCCGGCGGTCAGCGGCAGAGCGTGGCCATCAGCCGCGCGATTTTCACCGAACCAAAATTGCTTATTTTGGATGAACCCACCGCAGCTTTAGCGGTAAAGGAGGTAGAGCATGTTTTGGAACTCGTGCACAACCTCCGAGAACACAATATCGGATTGATCTTTATCAGCCATGCCCTTCAGGAGGTTTTTACGGTTGCCGATCGTATTGTTGTGTTGCGAAAGGGGCAGAAGGTGGCAGATCTTATTAAGGAAGAAACGTCGATTGATGTGGTTGTGAATTTTATGGTCGGAAAGATAGAGGAAAACAACAATTATGCCTGACCGCTGGCGAGCATGGACGTTGGACTACGGAATTTATGTGGTGTTTGTCCTGCTGCTGTTGGTGCTGTGGCAGTTGAGTCCCTATTTTTTAACGCTCTCAAACCTTTTGAACATCGGATCCCAGGTTTCAATGATTGCGGTGGTGGCCATCGGCATGACCATGGTCATCCTTATGGCTGAAATTGATCTGTCTGTGGGTTCCGTTGCGGCCTTGGCCGGTGCAATTACGGCTGGCTTGATTCACTCGCTGCCGAATGGATGGCCTTTTGGTCTATCGCTAACGATTTCGATTACTGCTGGAATGGCTGTCGGCTTTTTAGCCGGTCTTGTGAACGGGTTGTTTACCGTTTGGGGCGGAATTCCCTCATTTATTGTGACGTTAGGAGCATTATCCATCGGGCGGGGATTGGTTTTGCTTTACACCGGGGGACGTCCCATTTTCGGGTTCGGCGACGCATTTGCGAAGATTAGCTGGGGCCATGTTGGTCCGGTACCGTTGCCGATTGTGATTATGCTGAGTCTGTATCTGTTGGCGTGGCTTTTTTTACGTGAAACCCAACTGGGACGTTATATATATGCCATCGGGGCAAACAAAGACGCTGTTGAACTGGCCGGGGTAAACTACCGCAGGATCAAAGTCGGAATTTTCGCCTTAGCAGGTACGTTTTCAGGTTTGGCGGGTATTTTGCTTACGTCGCGCCTGGATTCGGCCCAGCCCACCGCCGCCATGGGCTGGGAACTTGATGTGATCGCTGCAGTGGTATTGGGAGGAGCAAGTCTTTATGGAGGTCGGGGAACTGTAGCCAAAACGCTTGTAGGTGCCTTTATTTTGCAGTTGATCTCCAACGGTCTCAATCTGCTGGAAGTCCAGGCCTATTGGCAACAAATCGCAAAAGGGTCAATCATTCTGACTGCTCTTCTGATTGAGCGAATCCTGAGAGGAAGGAGGTGAGGCATCGGAAAGATTCACTTAACTCAATGGCTTTCATACATAAACCTTTTTCACAAAACAAGGGAGGATAAAATGAAAGAGTTATCAATTAAGCGTTTCATCATTTTCATTGCGGCCATTGCCTTGCTGGTTGCGCCGCTGGGATTGACTTCTGCGATGGCGGGTGAAAAAGCCATGAAATTTGGTCTGTCACTTTCTACTCTGAATAACCCATTTTTTGTGACCGTGAAAGATGGGGCTCAGGAGGAAGCTAACATTTTGAAGGTCAATTTAATTGTAACCGATGCTCAAAACCGTTTGGACAAACAGATTTCTGATATTGAAGATTTGATCCAGAAAAGAGTGGATGTATTGTTAATTAATCCGACGGACAGTGCCGGAATTGCTACTGTGGTTAAAAAGGCGAACAAGGCGGGCATTCCGGTGTTTGCCATTGACAGGGGCATTGACGTCAGCACGGGAGCACAAGTTGTTGCTCAGATTGCTTCTGACAATGTATTCGGTGGAAGACTTCAGGCTAGATTTGTTGCAAAAACCTTAGGCGGAAAAGGAAATGTCGTGGAGCTTGAAGGAATCCCCGGTGCTTCTGCCGCGATCGACCGCAAGGCTGGTTTTGAAGACGAGTTAGCCAAAGTGGCACCAGGTATCAAAATTTTAGCCAGCCAGGAGGCGGGGTTTGATCAAGCCAAAGGACTTCAAGTCATGCAAAACATTATTCAGGCCAATCCCGGAAAAATCGATGCCGTCATCGCTGCCAATGATTCCATGGCCCTGGGTGCTATCCAGGCTATTCAACAGGCTGATGCCAAGCGACCGGATGGCAGCCGCGTCATCGTTGTGGGATTTGATGCGGTCGATCAGGCCCTGGAACAAATCCGCAAAGGCACCATGGACGCCACCATCGCTCAACAACCCGCGCTCATGGGGCAGCTGGGTGTCGGCTCCGGGCGACTCAATGCCATTAGCCCGCTGCTTTACTCCAAGTTAAATAATGCACAATCCTTCCCGGTTCCGGTTAAAACCATAACTGCCGGCGATCTGTAACCCTCAAATAGAGTGCCCAGAGAGAGATGATGAAGCCCTCATCGCTTCATCATTTCTCTTGATTAATTAGAGGGCAAATGATTTATCAAATTTTTACGAAACCATTATTTTTAAGAAAAAGGACAGGATTGGGATTACGCACTCGCAAAAGACAACTACATCAACAAGTGCGACTTGTGCACAGAGATCCGAACTTTTTTTGTGCAAAATGATTTTGGCGGGACGGCAGATTTGAATCCTAGAGAATTTTATCAAAGAAAATAGGTAATTAATCAGTTCATTTGGACGGCTTCCCAGCCCAGTATGGCCAACTTGCGAGCGACCCCACCCCCATAATTTCCGAATTCGGCAGTTTTTCTAATGACACGATGACAGGGAATAACAAATGAGACCGGATTGCTGCCAACCGCATTGCCAACGGCACGGGAGGCTTTGGGCATCCCGATGTGGGCCGCAACATCCTCATAAGAAACCACCGCACCCATGGGAATTTTGACCAGCGCCTCCCATACTTTGATTTGAAAATTGGTGCCGCTTAAAACCAGATGAAGGGGAGTTGATTTTTGCCCCTCCGATGGATTGAAAATCCGTTTGACAAATGGTCGCGCGACATCCGGGTCCTCGATTAATGTTGCATTTTGCCATCTATCTTCCAGACTCGCAAAAACCGGCCGCCGGTCATTATCTTGAACAAAATTTAAACTGCAGATGCCCCTGTCGGTTTTCGCCAGCATACATTCGCCGAACGGCGTTACATGATAGCCGTATGCAATTTCAAGGCCTTCGCCTTTGGCTTTGTATTCTCCCGGAGTCACCGCTTCACAGGAAACAAATAGATCATGCAGACGCCCGGGGCTGGTCAGGCCCGATTCGTAGGTAACGTCTAAAAGATTGATCGATTTTTCCAGCAGGGTCTTGGCATACTCTTTGGTTAAAAATTGCAGAAACCGTTTGGGACTGATACCGACCCAGCGACTGAAAATGCGCTGGAAATGATATTCGCTCACGTGAATCTTGCCGGCAATTTGTTTTAGATTCGGCTGCGAATGAAAGTTGTCCGCCAGAAATTGGATGGCTTTCTCGATGCGCTCATAATCTATGGATGCCTGGGAAAACGCCTCGGTTTTCATTTTGTTGCCTCCATCTGAAATTTAATTCAACATAGGCATAATGAAGAAATTTCGCCACCCGATTCTTGCTATTTTTCATTAATAGTTTTTTAAGATAGCATTTAGCCATCAATCTTAACCACCACCAGGGTCACATCATCTTCCGGAATGAGCGTCATGGCGGTGAGCGATTCAACGAATCAATTATGGCGGCAACGATTTCCTTTGCACTTTTGGCAGCATATTCGCGGATAGTTTCAAAAAGCGATTCTTTGCCAAATATTTCACCCCTGGCGTTATGAGCCTCCCAGATGCCGTCAGTGCCAAAGACAATAATTTGCCCCCGGGTTAATCCCTGACTTTTGTTTTTCCTCGTATGTCCAGCTTTCATCCACACCCAGGGCCATCCCCGGGCCCTTTTAGTTCCTCAAATGTGTTTGTCGCCGGATCATAGAATATGGCCGGCTCATGGCCGGCCCGCACCCAGCGAATGCTCCGGCTTTGAATATCGATCTCGCTGCAAAACAGGGTCATGAATCTGCCGGATTCCTCGACGTCTCTTGTCAGCTGCCGGTTCACATCCGATACAATTTGGGCGATATTTCCCTGAAAGTAAAGCCCGTTGCCGCAATGAAGATCGAGCAGATGCCATCAACAGGGCCGCGGAAATTCCATGCCCGGAAACGTCACCGACAACGATGCCGATTTTACCCTGTTGATGATCGCCCATTTCCAGGTAATCATAGTAATCACCGCCGGTGCGCTCACAATAAATGCTTTGACCGGCAATATCCAATCCGGCAATTTGGGATCGACTTCGGTAAAAAATTTTGCTGAACTTCTTTTGCCAGTTCAAGGGATTGGCGCATTTTATCACGCTCTTTCAGGCCAGCGGTCATTTCATTGATCACATCGCCCGGTATAGCCAATTTCGTCATTGGAAGTAACCTTAACCTTTTGATCGAAATCTCCATCACGGACTCTTTTCAGAACGCGAATAATTTCTTTTACAGGGCGGGTGATATTCCCGCTCACCAGCATGGTCAATCCAATGCCGACGCTGATACCCAAAAATGGCGTTGGTCAGAAGCGCCGGTCTCAATAACTCCAAAAGCTGGGACGAATCTACCTGGGACACGATAGGTGCCTCGTACAATGGCGATAAGGGCTAAAAAAGGGATCAGGTTGCAGGCAAAAATAAGGGCGGCCAGCCGAGTGCGGATACGCATGCGAAATGTTTTTGGGGTGACATAGAGGCCGCCATTTGGAAAAAAGTAGGGTACCATCAGTCTTTTGCAGCACATACTCCAAATGAAAAAAGCGGCCGTCACGGTACCAATCCCGATTAACATAGTTCTGAAACAGGGCCCGGCCGATAATCATCTCCCCGGCTTTGTATGTATAAAAAGAGATGGGATAGACCGCTGCTGCCGCTAGCCATAACAATAAATCAATGGCAATCAAAAAAAAGGGTTCGTTCAGCAGTCTCCGGCGGGCTTTGCTTGCAATCTCCTGGGGGGTATGGCATCTCGCCGGCCCAGGAGATCCAGGTAACGCCGAATCGGGGTCGTTCGAATAGCAGGGTTGCGACTCAGCACGAAAATAAAACATAAGGGCTCAAAAAAAAGTGCAATGCGAAAAGTCGAGCGCTTTCAATTTCAGGCGTCGGCGGCGAAATAGAGCGATAGTCAAAGATAAAGAGGGCCAGACACCAATCGAAATTGCCAACCAGGTTAAAGAAGAACATCTGATTTTTGAGTCGAAAAAGCTTAAACTTTGTCACCGCTTTTTCCTTTCATTAATTATGAAATCGATTCCCTAATTTTCATTCATTCATTTCACACTATCTTTTAAAATTTCAAGGCGTTTTATTTGGGTTAAGTATTTGAAATTTTATAGAATTACAAGTTTTCCGGCCTTTTGCATGTTTTTTGCAGCCTCATGGGGTAACCTGATACGCGGGCCTGCTAAACGGATTGTACGGCAACTTCAATTCATCTGTCGATCAAGCTACTTATACCGCTATCTGCATCTCTTTTGGATCGCTATAAATGAGTCTTCAGGGTTTTGCGAAAGAAGGTGAGCAAAATATGATATCAACACTTCAACGGTCATTTAAATTGAGAAAAGAATGTACCACTGAATCTTCCTCTGATCTAAAAATAAATGAGTATGAGATCGTCGCTCGGTTGTATTATTTAATAAACAACCTGTCTGAAAAACAACAAAGCGATCTTTTCAAGCAATTTCGCAACGGCAGTACGGCCAACTTTTTGTTGAAAACGGCAATTGATATGTCAAAGGAGCAGCGGTTTATATTTATGAAGCACTTGGAAGAAATGCAGCCTGAAACCGAGAAAAAGGACAGAAGAAAACAAGCCCGAAAAGATTGCTTGATCAACGTCAATTTTAAAATTCAGGGACAAAAATTCAACAGCTATATTCTGGACATCAGCAGCTCCGGCGCGTTTATCGAAACCAGCGAATTGTTTACCAGGGGGTTGAAAATGATACTTAATTTTTCGTCTCCCGAAGATCGCAAACCGTTAAACTTAATCGGTGAAATTATTTGGGCCGACCTCCGGGGCGTTGGGATTAAGTTTCATCATTTAACCAAAGATCAAGCGCAGATTTTAAAATCCTTTACCGAAAAAACCGAAGAAGTCTTAGAAATCGCCAGCTAGCCCAAATTGGTGGATTGGTAAATTAGTTGAAGAGTCCATTCGTGAAATGAAAGTTAAATGGTCAAATAGTCGATTTGTTAAATGGTTTATAATGGATTGAATCCTCTGACTAATTAACTATTCAACCCATCAACTATTTAACTGAATCGCGGATCAGATCGGTGATGACATCTTTATTGAACCCCCGCGAGTATAAAAACCGATACATTTTGTCCCTTCTTTTTTTGGCATCTTCTTCCCGATTAAATGTCTTAATTTTCTTTTTTAGCAGTTTGCCGGCATTTTCATGTTCATCAGCCTCGGGGTAGTTCTCCAGCAGGAAATTTTCGATCGCGGTACTGCTCAAGCGCTTTTTTTTAAGGGCCATCCGGATATAACGTTTGCCGAAGCACTTTCGTTTAAGTTGTGAAATATAAATCCGGGCGGTTTTTTGGTCATCGATATAATTTAAACGTTCACACTCCCCAATCACCGTTTCAATGACTTTGCTCGCAAAGCCCCGCTGTTGCAACTTTTGTTTCAATTCATATCTTGAATGATCGCGATGGATCAGAATTCGAACCGCCGTATTCATGGCGTTTGTCCGGGATATTTTGGTAGGAGTCGCATAATTTTGTCTTCTGTCTTCTGTCATCTGACCTCTGTCTTCTGAATCCCGTCCTCTATCATTTCTCAATCCGCCTATATTTTGCCATATGGCACAAATATAGGCGGATTGCGGGTTGGTTCAAGAAAGATCGAGAATCGCGCATCGAGTATCGAATATCAGTTTTTTTACGTGGATTCACGCATTTTGTTAAAATAATCAATTGTTTCCTGGGGCAATGTGGAGATTTGCCTGCCGGTAATCAGGGCAGCATAATAAATCTGTGAAACTTTTTCTAAAAGCTCTGTATTCTTCCATGCGTGGTCAATATCGCGGCCTAAATTCAGGGCGCCGTGGTTTTGAAGAATATAACAATGACAATTATTGCCTAACTTTTTAATAACGTTTTGAACCAGGTCCTGACTTCCCGAAATCGCATATGGAATGATTTCAACCACCGGTCCGAACTCTTTCGTTTCTTCATCAAATAAGGGTGGAATCGACTCGTCAATCACTGCTAATATACTGGCATAAGTCTGATGAGTATGAACAATGGCGTTGACATCGGTGCGGTGCCTGTAGATGCCGATATGCATCGCTGCTTCTTTGGAAGGCACCCATTGTCCTTCAAGCGACTTTAAATCAAAATCAACCACGCAAATATCATCAGCGGTCATATTCCAATAGGATCGACCGGAAGGGGTTACCGCCAGGATCGGCCGGCTTCCGATCCTGACTGAGATATTTCCTCCGCTGCCTCGATAACCGCCAAAGTAACCATGCCCGGACATCCATTTGGCACAATCCAAAACATCTTTTCTTTCCTGATCCCATTCACCCATCCTTTTCCTCCGATCTGCAAATTTTTAATAAGCACTATATACCACAGACTTTATTTCCCGATAAATGGTTTTTCTTGACCCTAAAATCTAACCTGCGATAATGCGGATAAAAAGAGAAAGGAGAAGAAAGTATGCCCGACATGGACGAAATCAAAGAGGCCAAGCAGTATCATACCGATATACCCCAGAAAACAGAGGGTTTTTTCCTGAAAGGATCCAACTCGCTGGATTGGGGAATGAAAAACAGGTTGGCCAGGATCTTTAACCCGCAATCCGGCCGCACGGTTATGCTGGCCATCGATCACGGATATTTTCAGGGACCCACGACGGGACTTGAGCGGATTGACCTCAATATTCTTCCTATCGTGCCCTACGCAGACACGTTAATGCTCACCAGGGGTATCCTCAGAAGTATTGTCCCGGCGTCCACCCAAAAACCGATCGTTCTGCGAGTGTCAGGCGGCACCAGTATCCTAAAAGAACTTTCCAACGAGGATATTGCCGTGGACATCGAGGAATCGATCCGTCTTAATGTCTGTGCCATGGCCGTCCAGGTGTTCATCGGCGGTGAATATGAAAGACAATCGATTATCAACATGACAAAGATGGTGAATATTGGCACCCGCTATGGAATCCCCACGCTGGCCGTGACGGCGGTGGGTACGGACATGGCCCGTGATGCGCGCTATTTCAGGCTGGCAACCCGGATTTGCGCAGAACTGGGCGCCCATTACATCAAAACCTATTATGTGGAAAAAGACTTTGAAACCGTGTGTGCCTCCTGCCCGGTGCCGATTGTGATGGCCGGCGGCAAGAAAATGCCGGAACTGGATGCGCTGACCATGGCCTACAACGCGGTGCAGCAAGGGGCCAGCGGTGTGGACATGGGACGCAATATCTTTCAATCCGATTCTCCGATTGCGATGCTGCAGGCTGTCCGGGCGGTGGTCCACGATAACGAGACGCCGCAAAAGGCATTGGACCTTTACCAAACGCTAAAAAAGCAGTCATGAAAGTTTCCGTCTGGTACAACAACGAAGATATTCGAATCGAAGAAGTGCCGAAGCCGAAACCCGGTCACAAAGAGATACTGATCAAAGTTCTCGCATGCGGCATCTGCGGCAGTGATATTGTTGAATGGTATCGGCTGCCAAGGGCTCCCCTGGTGCAGGGGCATGAAATTGGCGCCGAGGTCGTTGAAACCGGGAAAGCGGTAACGAAATACCGGCCCGGAGACCGGGTATTTGTGGCACCCAAAGTGCCGTGTATGAAATGCGATTACTGTAAAAGCGGCCACTATCCGGTGTGTTCTAATGTCAAAGAAAGACTGCCCGGCGGCTTTGCAGAGTATGTTCTGGTTCCGGAATCCCTGGTAGAAAACGGAACTTATCTCCTGCCGGATAATATCACATATGATCAAAGTACCTTTATCGAACCGCTGGCATGTGTTGTTAGAGCTCAGCAGCTTGCCGGGGTGCGCAGGAACCAGACGGTCATGGTGGTGGGAAGCGGCATGTCCGGGTTGCTGCATGTGAAGCTAGCCAAAACCAAACATTGCCGGGTAATCGCCACGGACATCAACCGAAAAAAGCTGGAGTTTGCCGGAAAAATGGGTGCGGATGTGACACTGGACGCCGCTGAAAATGTTCCGGAGCGATTGGGTGGCTGAAAACATTGGAACAGCCGACGTTGTCATCCTGTGCACTTCAGCAATTGCTGCAGTTGATCAGGCATGGAAGTGCGTGGATAAAGGCGGCGTCATCGTTTTTTTTGCAGTACCGCATCCCGCTGAAATAATCACCATACCGCTAAATGATTTCTGGACCCGGGAGACGAAGATAATGACTTCCTATTACTGCGGTCCTCCGGATATTGACACCGCCATAAACCTGATAGAAACAGAAACAATAAAAGTAGACGATATGATTACCCGGCGGTTTGCGCTGCAGGATATCGCCGAAGGTTTCCGGATGGTAATCGAGGGCAAAGCGTCCCTAAAAGTCATTATCAAGCCCCATCTTTGATTTTGGATTTTAGAATGCGGATTGCGGATTTGGCAATTTGAAAAGGGAAAAAATAGTTGGAGTCACAAAGAGAGGTGTCAATGATATTGCGACATGTTGCACTGACCTGCAGTTCCGAAAAGAATTCAGATCGATTTTTTAAAAACCTATTCGGTTTGGAAAAATCAGAACCGAAAATCTTACAGAGGCCCCTTTCAAAAGCCATTTTCAATGTTGAATCCGAACTGCTGATCATCAACTACCGAGACGAACAGATTCATTTTGAGATTTTCATTATTAGCCAATCCGTGAACCGTCTTAAACGAATCGGGCATGTCTGCCTGGAAGTTGAAGATCTGAATGCATTCTTGAATAAATGTCACCACCTGGAAATTGAGGTTACTCATGTCCCCAAGGGGGACAGGACCCTGACGTTTATTCGGGATTATGATGGTAATCTGTTTGAAATCAAATAATGAACAGCCACTTATAGTGGTTGTCAAAAAAACGTTGCGGTATTGAAACGTTTTTTTCTACAACCACTTATGCCCCTATTCCTTAATTCGGAGTATTATGATGGAAAGCGGTATAAACCGTAGAGATTTCGTAAAATTAAGCCTGGCAACGCTCTCCGGATTCGGTCTGAGCCCGCTCATAAAGGGGTGTACCCAAAATCGAGCGGTCGTTGGAGCCCGTAAAACAGGGGCTAAAGAACTGGAATCCCATCCCGCAATCCCTACACCGGCGGGCCAGTGTTACCTGGGCTGGCACCATGACATTGGCTACCGCATTTCAAGAGACTCTGATTACTGGCTGAAAGAAAAAAGTGCACCGGCAGAGGAGCAGATTTTAAGCATTTATAAAAACAAAATAGGTGCATTGCCCGCGGTACACAGCATCGCAGACGACTTTCTGGGAAGCAGTTACTACCCCAAAAGCGTTCTCGAAACGGCCGTCAAGATGGGAGTCTATCCGATGATTCGATACGTTCCGCGCACAGACTGGAAGGGTATCAGCAAAGGAGACTATGATCATCACCTTCAACGGTTTTCACAGGAAGTCAAAAAGGCGGCATTACCCGCCCTGTTTACACCCTTTCCCGGGGCCGGGCATTATGCCGCAGATCATCCCTGGAAAGATTGGGACCCTGAATATTTTATCCCGGCCTGGGACCGCATGTTTAATATCTTCGAGGAGCAGGGCGCAAACAGGTACCTCGTCTGGGGACTTCATTTAGCCAGTAAATCATCGGGTTTTAGGAGGAAGAGAAAATATTTCCGGGTGCCGCCCGAACAGGTCAACTGGGTCGGTATTTCCATCTGGAACCAATCCGCCAACCGCAGCGAACCCTTTTTAACTTTACTGGGGGATGACTACGCAGAATTGACGGCGCTATATGATACCAAACCCTTTGCGATATGGGAATTGGGAGACCGCCACCGGGGTACGGATTGGTTTTACCGATATTCCAGTAAATGGATTGAGGGCGCCTACGAGGCGCTCGAAACACTACCCAAATGCAAACTGGTTGTTTTCTATGATTATATTTGGCGCCGCAGCGGTCTGGAAAATCAATTGTTTAAAAAAAGGAACATTGAAGTGTTTCGGAAGATCAGTAAAAAAGAGTATTTTAAAACCGGGGGCAAGGAAGCATCCTAAAATTAAAATAATCCGCTAATAAGTACGGAAACCTCAGCAAGCTTACCCCTTTTTTACTGTGGTTTTCAAATCACACATGCCTTCTGACGGCGAAGATGGGATCAAGCCTTGATCCGCGGGATGTTGTATCGCTCAAAGACGGGGTCACGGGAAACAATCGTGAAACCTTCCACCCTCGCCTGGGCGACGAGCATCCGATCAAATGGATCGCGATGAATTGCCGGAATATCAGCGACCGCGTGAGCATGCTCCACAGTAATCGCCAGGGTTTCAAAAGGCTGGCGCGCCAAAACCTGACGAAAATCCGGAGGGATTTCCAGTTTGCCCAATGCCTGTTTTATGCGAATTTCCCAGATGACAACAGCACTGACAAAAATCAGGTTGCCGCCGTCGGAGATCGTCGTCCTTGCTCTCTCGGATAAAGAAGGGGCATCATCCAGCCACCACAAGAGCGCATGCGTGTCCAGCAATGCATTCATTATGTTTTCATCCCGAAGGCTTCGGCGATGTCATCCGGTAGTTCGTCGAAATCGTCTGCGATTTTGATTTTCCCCTTTAATGCGCCGGGGCTTCGAGGTTGCTCGCTGCGCTTGTACTGAACCAGCTTGGCCACCGGTTTGCCGGCTTTACCTATAATCACCTCCTCGCCGGCTAGCACCTTTTCTATCAAAGCGGACAATTGGGCTTTTGCCTCTGAAATATTGGTAATATGCATGATCATCACCCCTAGTTGTATAAACTAGACCAGACCAGGCCAGAATGTCAATAATTTTCTTAAATTGCCACATGATATATTGGAAGCCAGGTTTAAGGTATGCAGCCTTGTTGCGTTTTCAACATCCAGACAAAAATCAAAAAATAGCCATTTGTAAAGTTGAACAATTTGTCGTTTTCCGGCCTGAATCGTCCTCCTGGGACGCTGAACCGTCGTTTTCCGGCTTAACTTGTCTGCCTATGGCATGAGCTGTCAAGAATGTAGACGCGACCCCTTTCTTTTCCCAAGAGTATGTATGTGCATATCTGGATTTTTCCTTTTCGCCTAACGTAGAGTTAAGTTGCGGGCAGGGGGTACGGTAAGGATAAATCCGAGGTGGTAGGAATAGTGCAGCTGCTGTTTAGAGGCAAAAACGCCGGTTCCTGCCCGTCAATCTTGAACGCCTTGTTCGCTGTAGGGCGATGAATTTTGGTGGAGAATGCGATGTGGGAACGGTTTTACCTTTTGCCATTCCTTTGATGCAGTCTCTGCATGCCATAAATCATAGTTTTTCTGTAAAGTAAGCCAAAAATCAGGTGTGGTGTCAAATGCACGCGATAAGCGCAAAGCCATATCCGGGGTTATGGCTCCTCTTTCATTTATGATTTTAGACAATGTTTTCCTGGAAACACCGAGAGTATCAGCCATATCCTTGATTGTTATGGACAACGGCAAAAGATAGTCTTCTTTTATAATGTTGCCCGGGTGCGTTGGCCGTCTGATCATCCTTCTCATTATCATTGCTCCTAATGATAATCGTCGTAATCGACGATATAAGCGTCGCCATCAATAAATTTAAAAAAGATTCGCCAATTTCCGGAAATTTTTACTGCATGAAGGCCCTTTTTATCTCCGCTCAATTGGTGAAGAAATGAACCCGGATAATTCATATCTTTTATTTCGTTTGCGGCATTAAGCCGGTCAAGAATTCTTGCAAGCCTGTTTGCGTGATCGGGCTTAATCCCTTTCTTGCTGCCTGTATAAAAAAAATCCTCCAATCCTTTATGCTTGAAAGATTTAATCATTGTTCTATATGTAACCCTTCAAGTTACGCTTGTCAATATTTATTTTCAGGAAATATAGGGAAATATAGGGGACGTTGTTGACTGAGTTGACCTATTTATGTTATGTAATTAAAAAAGATTTTGTGTAGGAGTGATATGATGCCACGTCGAGCACGGTTGGATGCCCCTGGGACCTTGCATCATGTAATTGTGCGAGGAATCGAAAGGCGCAGGATTGTCGCCGATATTGCCGACCGCAAAAATTTTGTCAAGCGTCTGGGAGAGCTGTCAGCCGCAACAAAAACCAGCATCTATGCCTGGGCGCTGATGACCAATCATGCACACATTCTTTTGCGCAGCGCACAAATAGGTCTTGCCGGTTTTATGCGCCGGTTGTTGACCGGTTATGCAATAACCTATAATCGACGTCATCGTCGCTGGGGACATTTATTTCAAAACCGTTACAAATCGATTATCTGTGATGAAGATGCCTATTTTACAGAACTTGTACGTTATATCCATTTAAATCCGCTGCGGGCTAAATTGATTAAAAGTTTAGCTCAACTAGATCGCTACCGCTGGAGTGGTCATGGCGTATTAATGGGCAAAGTTAAAAATGACTGGCAGGATCGAGACTACGTATTGAAGTGGTTTGGCAAAAAGCAAGGCGAGGCAAAGAGTGCATATCGCAACTATGTCAAAAAAGGAATAGATCAAGGGCGTCGTCCAGAGCTTGTCGGAGGAGGGTTAATCCGTTCTTTAGGCGGTTGGTCGGCTGTGAAGGCTATGCGTCGCTCAGGGGAGCGTGAATTGAGTGATGATCGGATATTAGGCAACGGTGAGTTTGTCGCGCAGATCATCAAAGAAGCGGAAGGCAAAATTATATATCAACTGCCGGTCACGGAGCATCCTCAAAAAATTGATGAATTTATAACCCAAATATGTAAAAATGAAAAGGTATCCATTGAAGAATTAAAGGCGGGGAGCCGACACAAAGAGGCGAGTAGGGTTCGCGCTCGGATAGCGATTGGATTGGTAAGGACACGAGGGGTTGCATTAGCAGAAGTTGCCAGAAGGCTGGGCGTTTCGACCTCGGCGATATCAAAAATTATTAAACGGGCGAGTTAGTAAGTAAACTCAGTCAACAACGTCCCCTAAGGCTCTTATCCCGTGTAAAAAAATGACATATTTTAAAGGGGCTAACGTAAATTTAGCCCCTTTTTTGATTTTGAATTAAATACTGACGATATTTATGGTTTCTGGGGACTATTCTCGATTGTTTTCGTTCCTTCAGGGGGGAAAGGCTTGAGGCTGGTTTTCGGCAGCGGCTGCATGTCCGTAATCGGCCTGCAGGTTTCATACTCATCTTCATTTTTAATGATGCAGCACAGCCAGCGGTATTTGCTTAAATCCCATATAATCTCAGCGCCTTGCAGACGGGCACACTCGTCTTCGGTGATTCCCTTGTTTTTGCTAAAAGCCAGCCAGGGCATACTCCAAGCTAAAATCGTTATGAAAAATAATTGTAGGAGAAATAGTTTGTTAGCTTTCATCATTGCGACTGAAAAAATCAATTCTATTTTTGAAATTTTTTGTAGAGCTTTTCCAATGCTTGGTCCAGTTCGCGTTCATACGCGATATCTTTAAGCTGACGCAGTTTTTTTCTTTGCGCTTTGCTGTATCGATCCATCCCGGATCTCCTACTCAAAACTTCTTGGGGTTCATGCCCAGTTCTCTTGCCATCTGAATCTGTTCATGTGATAGATGAAATTGTTTTCGAGCATCAATCCATATTTTAAGCTTCTCTGGTATTTTCGTTTTCTTGGCCATTTAATCAAATCCAGTGGAAGGTATAACGTGAAAGTGAGCTGCGGGCCTGATGAGATGCAAGCTTGCACGGCCTTTCACGATAAACCCGCAGGATTCTTCCCGTCAGCTCCACTGATTTGTTATGCGTTCAACATATTAATTCAGACTAATATTTTTGAAAAATAGGTCTTGCATAATATATTATTAATGTGTATATTTATGCAAAAGAATACACATAGGAGAAAAATCATGCGGACCAATATCGTTATTGATGACAACCTAATGGCCGAAGCCATAAAGCTAAGCCAATTGAAAACCAAAAAGGCTGTAGTTGAAACCGGGTTACGCCTATTAATCCAAATCAAGAAACAGGAGCACATCAAAAGCTTACGCGGTAAATTAAATTGGGATGGTGACCTTGAAAAAATGAGGCTGGATCAATGATACTGGTCGACTCATCCGTATGGATCGATTATTTCAACGGGCATAGAACGTGGCAGACGAATCTGCTGGATAATCTTCTTTCAGATGTACCCATCATTATCGGTGATTTAATTCTAGCCGAAATTTTACAAGGATTTCGATCAGATAATGATTATGAATCAGCAAAATCTTACTTGAGTGACCTTCCTTTTCGCCAGATGGGAGGATACCAAGTCGCTGTGCAGAGTGCTCAAAACTACAGAATACTCAGGAAAAAAGGGGTGACGGTACGCAAAACGATCGATGTTATCATCGGCACCTATTGCATTATAGAGGGGCTTCCATTATTACATGATGACCGCGACTTTGATCCCATGGTATCCCATCTTTTATTAAAGATTTTATCCCCCGAATAAACAGTAAAATCTTACTTCTCCAATTTTATCTAAAACATAACGTCGCAAATCACCGGCCGCAAAAAGCAGAGCGACGAAGGAGCGGCGCTTTTTTGCGGTCCGAGTGCATTTACCTTGTTAGGTGCTTTTGGTTCTATATTACCAAACATCTTCAACTGATGGATCATCATAGCGATCCAAGGTTGCCAACCATTCAGGCATATCTTCTTTTATCGTTTGTTTTAAATCAGTCAGGTCTTCTTTATCTATCAAACCCTTCTCATGCATGAAAGCATAAAACTTTTTGAGGCTCCTTGCGTAGCCCTTGATGCTTGACTTACTTGCCCACATTGCCTTTTTTATGAACCAATACCCAAGAAACATGCCTACAGCGTCAACACCATCTTTTGCTTCAGTTGCATCTTCGTAAAGCAGATATTCGTTTACGTAGAAATCAATGTTTGAAAGATGATTGTTTATCGTCTTTTCCGACAGACCGGATGATTTCAGCCAAACCTCAAACTCATTTAATAGGCTCTCATTGTCTTTTCTTATCTTTTTGCAATCTTCTTCGTATTTTTCGTAATCATCCATCTCCATTACTCAGTTATTTGATGATTTGTCTGCTCTTAGTGCTCTTAGAGTGCTCTTAGGGGACGTTGTTGACTGAGTTTACTTACTACCTGAATTTAGTGCTCTTAGGGGACGTTGTTGACTGAGTTTACTTACTAACTCGCCCGTTTAATAATTTTTGATATCGCCGAGGTCGAAACGCCCAGCCTTCTGGCAACTTCT
>PVMK01124143.1_pt1 | contig 41073 bp, 51 predicted proteins | sample 1853481 | NCBI WGS metagenome assembly PVMK01 (sample SAMN08533507, study PRJNA380276) | Marine sediment metagenome, whole genome shotgun sequencing project.
CACAGCTAAGGAACTTGCTCAAGTATTTTTTGAAGGTGACGTGCGTGACATCACAAGCGCAGCCAGAGCGATGTCTAAGTGCATGGCTAACCGAGGATTCAAGCAGGCTAACAGAGGTAAGCCAGTCAGATGGGGTGGGAAACTGGACAGGTACTGGATAATCTTTGACCATGACAAGCTGGTAGATTCCCCGCCCTCAGCCTGTAAGGAGTATCTCAGCAAATTTAAGAGTGAAAAAAGTAAAGTCGATGGCGAAAAGTATTAGGCTCTACTCAAACGGCCTATAGTGGACAAAAGAAAACCACTGTTCCGGAGGTGTAATCGTCACAGTGGTTCAAGGGGAGCGCCATCCTTGCCCTTCGTTATTAGTAGAATGAGTGGGCTGCGCTTAGTCCTCGTCGCCAATACCGAATGTCTTGTCCTGACATTTCTGGCACAAGCCGCTGATCGTGTACTCCTTGCGGCTAAGGTCATCAACAAAGTTAACGGCTGGTCCTTCGCAGCCATAGGGCTTCGGGATACAAACATCACTACGGATATATTCCCGCCGGTCAAATCCAACCATGCCCGCGTAGGTCTGCTCCATTTTCTCTGATTTCTCGCTTGGGTTAGCCATGATTCACCTCTGTGTTATACAGTTCCATCAAACTCAAGTACAGCGCACTCTACGCTAAACAGAGCGTTCAGCCAATCAGTGTACCCGTTGTGATGCTCTTGGGCATCATCGTTGTACACCTTTTCCAGCCCTGGCACCATGTCTTCAGCTAAGTAGTAGAGCTGGTCTTGGTCGCAAAAGAAGCCCCACTTACTTTCATTTCGGGTGCCGTTGTCGTTCGTCATATCCTCTATTGCGGCGGCGTAGTTCTTACGGATCCGCATTTCAAGGGGCATGGCAAATTCAATAAGAGGGTTCATTTCTTTGCCCCCGCGTGAAAGGTTACGCTCCACCCACCGTACTCGCTGAGCCAACTCTGGATAACCCAGTAGCGTTCATGCTCACCAGGAAAGTGATGGGTGCCGCCCAGGGTCAAGATAAACTGTAAGTAATCCTGGTTGGTTTCGTAGGGTGCCCAAGGTTCACGGCCCATAAGAGGACCCTCTGTGATGCAGTAGCCAACGCTGGCTTCTTCTTTATACTTGGGGTGGTCAACGATGGCGGTTATTACTTCTTGAAATTCAAAGTAACCGCCTTGATCTTGTGCTTGGTGGAGATACTCCAGTGGCACAAATAGTTCTTTATCTTCTGACATGTTACACCTCTGAATCAGTTGTTAGTTGATTACCGTATTGGCAGAGCCATTATACCACACTTCAATAGTGAATAGCCAGGATGATCTAAGGGCTAGCCTGGGGCCTATAGTAGTGGTGTGAACCCTATGTGCATGAATATTGTATGGGACTGCGATCTATGGCATAATACCCTAGCTGGTACTTTATCAGCATCACACAGGTAAAGACGATGACAAACGAACAACGTACCAACGCGATAAGGAAGGTGAAAGCCTGCCTTGCGCACGCAGATTCGGAGCGTAACGCAAACGAAAACGAACGCGCTACTGCTCTGAGACAGGCCAATGCACTCATGGAAAAGTTTAGCATTGGCATCATTGACCTCGGTGACACAGACGAGCTCGGCGCCGTTGGCGAGGGCAAAATCAGTGTCGGCGCCAAGCCCTGGAAGGCGGATACGGTCAACGCAGTAGCCGCCCTCTACGGGTGCAAGGTCCTGTACGGATTCGGCAACGCCTACATCTACGGAAGGGACCACTACCGGCATGTGGTGGAAGATATGGCTGGCTTCGTAATGGGCAGCATTGAAAAGGAAGCCAAGGCTAAGAAGGGCGATAAAACCTTCAAAACCAGCTTCAGAATGGGGTGTGCTCAGGGCGTCTGGGGACAAGTCAATGCCATCCTTGCAGAGCGTGCTAAGGCTCACGACGGTATCAGTGCATCCAAGGCTCTGGTGCTTGTGGACCATTTCAAGCAGGAAATGTCCCTTGCCGATGACTACATTGCCGAGCATGTTGGCAAGGTCGGAAAGGGCAACGCCCGCAAGATAAAGGATGCCAACGCTTTCCTCGCCGGCAAGGATTATGGGAGCACCATCAACTTATCTGACCAGCTTGGCGATGCCTCCCCCAAGGGCCGGCTCACATGATAACCGTCAAGCCATGCAGTGGATGTGGGAATTATCCCACATTCTGTACCTGTGGGGGTGGGATCCCACAGGTGTATGCTCCGTGTATCAGCGCATTCTTTAACCAGCACGAAGCTAAGCTCATCAACATAAGCGAAGGCCCACAAGGGGAGGACGTCGCCACGTACACATGTCCTCACTGCCACGGCATTCACGATAGTCGAGTAATCCGAAATGGATGAGGACGCAGCCAACTTAATCCAAGCCCTTAGCGAGGAGCTTGAGTATTACATTGCCAGTGATGAACCAGGCATTGCCCTGGACTCCACTGATGCAGAACGTTTAGTCACAGAGGCTCAACAAGTTGTTTATGATCACGAGTGCTCCAAGGTGGACCTAGTGGATGGCAGACCCAAGCCCACTGTCCTCAGGGGGTACATCTAATGCTCTGGGCAATGAATGGTCTGGGCCTAGTCGCCATAGGTCTTATCGTAGGTGGGGTCGTGCTGGCTATCCTGAGCCGGCCCCTTGTCAAACTCTGGTACTGGCTGGAGGAAATAACAGATGAAGAAGGTTAGCTGGATACTCGCCCTGTATCTGACCGTCGTGATTGACGTTAGTGGGCAGGGCTTCACATACATCACGATGGGTCCCAACGGGGAAACTCTGGTGTGTACTCCGCTCCAAGGGGGTGGATCATATTGCGTGGTGCAGCCATGAATAACGCACGTGACATCTACATAACTTCTGCCCAGGGTAAGAGCCTTACCGAGCAGATGGCAAAGGTTAGTCCAGACATTAAGCTGGGTGAATTTCTAACGGCCCTTGCGAAAACTAACGAACGCTCGCTCAAGCTTGGCAGGTGTTACATCAGATGTAACACAAAACACGACCCACCCCTCGGTGACATGATACTTAGGGTGGAATTTGAGGGTCTTGACGCTGATATTGAGTCCTTCTGCAAGGATTTGTTGCATCTGATTACGTCAACTGATGTAACAGGTGGTTAGATGTAACACAATGAGTTCCGCGCGTAACCCCTTGTAAGAGCTGGGGATTTTACCGATTTGTTACATCTGTTACATCTGTTACATCTTAATATTAAATAAGTGTCTATTGAAATATAGTGTACTAATCAGCTCTATATAGGTGGTAAATACTCTGCAATGGTAATCCGATGTAACTGATGCAACAGATGTAACAAGTGTTGTTGACAAGGACGTCCCCAGCTCCTTAAAAACCCGCCCGTTGCGAGAACGACGTCCATAAATTAAAACGTCGAGCGGTCTGAGATAACGGATCAAACTGTCATGATCTAGATCTGCTCAAACGCTAATAGTTCAGGATCGGGATCGCGATCCGCGGCTCCGCCGTCTAGTAATTAAAGTTGTTTTCCTGGGCAAATAAAAATCGGGGCCATCCTTGGCCCCATGTTCCGCCTTACTTGGCCCAGTTCACCCAGCCCTGCTTCAGCGCGTAGCCCACGAATTTACCGCCATCGCCGGCAGTAATGTAATCGTGCTTGTGGGCAATTTCGGCGTAGGTCCGTCCAGCCTTTATCGCTGTGCACATCTGCGCATACTGGTCAATGGTATGCTCCACGCGTCCCTTAAACTCCTTGCAGCCGTCCAGGGTCAGCATACGCTTATCCACAGGCTTTTCGGCTTTGGTGTTTTCGGTGGTGGTGGTCTTTTCTGCTTGCTTAGCCATTTTAGTATTCCTCTGTGTAAAGGTTTAACGTGTTTTCCGCGCGCCCTACCCTTGGCGACCAGCCACCCCTGTGACCCGACCCGCTGCGGTAGGTACCGCTTGTGTGGAGCGTGGATGGGGAAAGGCCCCCAACCCAAACTATAATAAGATTCTACCATAGTGCTACAAGAAGTGCAAGCACTTTCGCAGTATAAAAACTAATGCGAAATCCCCCCAATGTTGGCACGAGACTTGCATACCCAATCGCCCAGGTTTGTAGTAATCTAAGTTGTACAACTCCAGGTTGTTATCCTGCCAAGCAATACAACTCCAGGTTGTACAACTCCAGGTTGTATGCCCCCACCCCGATACAACCTAAAGTTGTGACGGAAGACCGGGGGGGTATGAACCCCAACCAAAACTTTTTTCCCACTACCCGACATCCACACATGGAGACGAAATTCAAGACATTCAGGGATTGCATATCCCCGCGTATGCGCGTATAAAGGAGTGTATGCCGTCGAAGTCCAATAAGCAGCGGAAATTCATGCGTGCAGCGGCTCACGATCCCAAATTTGCGAAACGCAATGAGATTCCTCAGGGCGTAGCGCGAGATTTCGTCAATGAAGACGCCAAACGCAGACAGCGTCTCGTCGCACAAGAGGTGAGAAAGTAAGATGCCCAGCAAAATCAACCCGTATGCCGAAAATAGCACCGGAGCAGCGATGGAGGCTTGTTACAACTCCTGCCAGACTTGTAAGTTCTCCATGGACCATCACATGATGCTCCAATGCTGTCATCCGAAGCGTGGCAAGACTATGGCGTACGACATCAACGCCTGCCGCTCCATGGATGAGAAGTACGAGAATGGCTTCATGCTGCAAGAGCAGAGTAACTACTGCGTGGAGACGAGTTGGTGGTGCAAGGAGTTCAGTGCCCAGGACATCGACAACGACCCCAGTGACTATGGTGGAGGCAACAAAGCAGCGAGTGAGCGCTATATTAAACGAATGCGTGAGCAAGCAGGGCCAGAGCCGAAGGAGACAGAGGGAGACCGTAGAGAGCGTCTTCGCAAAAAGAAAGGCCCCAACCCGAAATATGGCGGTGGATCCGTAGGAGGCGCAGCGGCAGGCGGAGGCACTTAGTGACCGACATAGCCAACTGGAGTATGCACGTCAACGGGACGAGAGCCCAAATCGCTACCTCTGACGAGCGTAACAATCCAGGAATACGTATTGCGAGCTTGCGGCGAAGACGGCGCAAAGGATACGACGATATACCGGGCAACCCCAGAGACAAGGCACGTAGAGATGTTACTCGTGGACACCGTGCGAGCCGTGGCCGCGGAAGACCTCCAGGACCACCAGGACCGCCCTAATGCCAGAAGAAATTAAAATAGTAGAGACGATGTCCACTGAGCAGTATGAAGCTCAGCAGGCATTGGAGAGTAAGCTCAACGACATTGCCACGGCTTCTACACAGTACGGTGGAGGCAAGCTACTCAAGTTCACGCGCTCTACCAAAGTAACTCGGGCAGATGTAGTTGAGTCTTTTACCAACGCTTTCCAGATGATAGGGGGAGTTGATAGACTTGCGCTGTGGGCTGACCAGAACCCAGGCGATTTCTACAAACTGTTCGGCAAACTGATGCCCCCCGCTGCGAGCGACTTACTGGACGGCCAGCGTGAGTTCGTGGTGAGGCACATCCTCCCGCCCCCTGAAATGGATACGAACCCACGCCAGACTCAGCGCACGCTGGAAGCGGAGTACACTGAGATAGATGCCTGAAGTAACAGTCCCTTATGAACCACGACCACAATTCATGCCACTCCACCTGCGAAAGCAGAGATGGGCGGTCGTGGTGGCGCATAGGCGAGCTGGTAAGACGGTGGCTACCCTCAATGACCTCGTGTCCATGGCGCTCTATACTGACAAGGAGCGAGCCAGGTATGCGTACATCGCTCCATTCTACAGCCAAGCGAAACAGATCGCTTGGGATTATCTGGTCCACTACTGCCGCGATGTTTCTGTCAAGGTTAGTATTTCAAGTCTTTCTATTGACCTATTTAACGGTGCTCGTATTACTCTATACGGTGCTGATAATCCTGACGCACTTCGCGGGGTTTACTTTGACGGCGTTGTCATTGACGAGTATGGCGACTGCAAGCCTTCGCTATGGACTGAGATTATCCGTCCGACTTTGGCAGACAGACGTGGGTGGGCTACCTTCATTGGAACTCCGAATGGGCTGAACCATTTCTACGACATTTGGGAGTTTGCCAAGGCGCATCCAAACGAATGGTTCACTTTACAACTGCCACAGAGCGAAACAGGCATTCTCGACCAAGACGAGGTCGAAGAAATGCGGACCATGATGGAGGAAGATGAGTTTGAGCAAGAAATTGAATGCTCGTTCATGGCCGCGACTCGAGGTGCGTTCTACAGCAATGAACTCAAGAAGGCACAGATTGGCTCTTACCCGGTTGACCCCAGCCGAAAATCGAACTACGTTTTTGACCTTGGCTACACGGATTCTACAGCAATATGGCGATGGACGGAATACCCGGACGCCATTGAAATAAACTTGACTTATGAACAGGATAACAGGTCGATACAGTATTATATTGATTGGCTCCACTCTCAGCGGGAAGCCGGTCTTACGATTGGAGATGTGTGGTTGCCTTTCGACGCTAAGGCCAAGACCCTCCAAACTGGTAGAAGTATCGTGGAACAATTCCTCAGTGGTGGGATACGGCCTAAGATTGTCCCGAAACTCGATTTGCTGGACGGAATTCAAGCAGCCAGAATGCTTTTTCCAACCCTGTACTTTGACGAACAGGGCTGCAAAGATGGACTATTGGCGCTCCGTAGCTACCGGCGCATCTGGAATCCCGAGCGCAGCGAGTATGGAGCCAAGCCCGTCCACGATTGGTCCAGCAACTATGCGGATTCCTTTAGGTACCTCTGTCTTGTCGCTAAAACCAAAGAAGACAACCTCCCTGGAGAGCCAAGGCCATTTGCACGAGAAATCAACTATGGCTTCTGCTTGGATGACCTCTGGAAGACAAGAGAAGAGCATGATGGGTGGCACTGATGGCTAAGTCGCTCAAAAACCTCATAGCTCCTACGCCTCTGTGGTGTGCTGAAATCACGAACAGACTAAAGCGTTTAGAGGACATTGTGTCATTTCTGGGGGGTGCCAGTTTCGTATTCGATAATAATACAAGTTCTGGCGACCCAGGTCCAGGTAGATTTCGTCTGGACAATAGCGTAAAAGCCTTGTCAGTCGCTGCTTTTGTGAGTAACATTACCGAGGGCGGCATAGATGTTGATGACATCTACGACGGAGTAGATCCTGGTGATCAAATGATTTTTGCACAAGAAAATGATCCTAGTCGCAATTTGCACGTGACCATCACTGCTGTGGCAGATAATGGAACGTGGCACAAATTTGATTATAATGTCGACGCGTCCAACGGAGCAGAATTCCAAAATAACCGCAGTTGCTCAATCTCCATAATTAGGAACTGACATGGCTAACGAAATGATGTACGCTCAGGCCCTCCGGCAGGACCCTACTCCTCAACCCTCAATGTTGGGCACAGGATCAGCGGCTTCGGCTGCACAGGACATCAAGGATAGAGGCTACAAGCTACATGTCGCCGAATCTGAGGCGCTGGGTGAGACGCCCCAAACTTACGAAGCGTGGAAGGCGGGCCAGTAAATGTCCACTACAGAAACCAGTTCGAGAGAAATGGGACAATCGCCTGTTGAACCTCGGGTAAATGATGACAAAAACCCCGATATACAAGGCGAACTTCTTGGTGTTCCCAAGTACGATATTCAGTACTGGAAAGACCAGATAAATTTAGCCAGTAAGGAGTTACAGAAGTTCCATGAGCGTGGGCGTAAGACTCAGCGACGCTACCTCGATGACCGTGAAGCCAATGACGAGCAAAGCAGAAAATTCAACCTTTTCTGGGCTAACACGGGAGTCCTTCGGGCTGCTCTATATGCTAACCCACCCTCACCCACCGTTAAGCGCGAGTGGGACGATTTCAATGACGACGTGGGCCGAGTGGCAGCGGAAATCCTGGAACGACTACTCAAACTTGGACTCCAGCGCCCAAGAGGCGATATGGACGTCGCCTTCTCCTACGCTACCGAAGACCGCTTAATTCCCGGGCTTGGGCAGGTCTGGCTGAGGTACGACGTACAGACACAGACTAAGCAGATTCCCAACACGCCCATAGAATACGAGCAAATTACGGACGAAGAGGCCATAACGGACTACATCTATTGGGAAGACTTCCTGTGGTCTCCGTGCCGTATTTGGGAAGAGTGTCGGTGGGTTGCGCGTCAGGCGCACATGACTAAAGAGCGAGCAGTTGCACGTTTTGGCGAAGAGGTTGCCAATCGGCTAACCTACAGCGATAAGTTTGAGAATGTGGACCGAGTGGGCGCACAGGACAATACCCCTGTTCGCCGCCCTGAGGCCACGTCCAGCGTGTGGGAGATTTGGAACAAAACCACCAGGACTGTCTACTGGGTTTCCACCACTGATGTAGATCGCGTACTGGATAAGAAAGAAGACCCACTTGGTTTGGAAGGGTTCTTCCCTTGCCCGAAGCCGCTCCTTGCTACTCACAGCACGAGCAACATGACTCCGCGGCCGGATTACTACATGACCAAGGATCAGTATGAAGAAATTGACACGCTTAACACGCGAATCAACTGGCTTGTCAAAGCCTGCAAAGCTGCCGGAGTCTACGACAAGTCAGCAGAGGGCATCCAGCGCCTCTTCCAACAGGGCACCGAAAACTCGCTCATACCCGTTGATAACTGGGCTATGTTTGCAGAAAGGGGTGGTGTTCAGGGACAAATTGACTGGATACCTATTGAGCAGATTGCAGCGGTAATCACCATTCTTACTGCGAAACAGGGTGAAATGGTCCAGCAACTTTACGAGTTGACTGGTATCTCCGACATCATGCGTGGGAATACCGAAGCACGAGAGACCCTCGGTGCCCAGCAACTCAAGGCTCAGTACGGTAGTGTCCGGCTCCAGTATATCCAGGGCACCATCGCTGAGTTTGTCACAGAGGCTATGCGTATCAAGGCCGACATTATCTCCAAGCACTTTCAACCGGAGACGATTATTAAGAAAAGCCTTATACAGATGATTCCGCAGGTTGACCACCCGCTTATTCAGCCTGCTATCCAGCTTCTTAAGAATACGCCCGTCGCAGCCTACCACCTGGAGATAGAAGCGGACACCATGTCCATTCCGGACTATGCTGTGGAAAAACAGAGCCGGCTGGACTACATCACGGCTATGGGGCAACTTATCAGCCAGAGCTGGCAGGCTATTGAGGCTGCGCCAGAGATGGCCCCCCTCGTGCTACAGACTCTCCAGTGGGGTGCGGCTGGGTTTAAGAACGGCAGGTACCTGGAAGGTGTGCTGGATCAGGCTGTGGACCAGGCCATGAAGATGATGCAGAAGAAGCAGCAAGAGCCGCCTCCGCCTGACCCCGCAGTCATTGAGGCGCAGGCTGACGCGAAGCGTAAGGACCAGGAAGCCCAACAGGATGCGATGATTAAGGCGCGAGATGCCAACGCTGAGGTGCAACAGGGCAACATGGAGACGCAGAATGAAATCCAGCAGGATAATCTGGATGCTGCTAATGAGCGCCGTCTTGCTTGGCTCAAGGGGCACACTGACGCTGAAATCGCGCGCATGGTAGCGAGGGCTAGGACTGATGCGTAGGCGTTGGATTCAGAAAATTGACCCGGAAACTGGTAAAGGTCGGCTCGTTGAGGTACCCCTTAACCACTTCACGCCCCGACGTAGTCTCTCGGACACCGATGCACTTATTAGTGATAGACACTATGACGGGATGCGTGCAACGGACGGCGCTGATATCTCCACACGTGCGAAGCACAGAGAGTACATGCGCCGCAACGACCTCACTACCATCGACGACTTTAAGCAAGAATGGGCCGACGCCCCGCGTAAACGAGAACTAGCAGCTAAAAAAGGTACGCGGGAGTCTATTGAAAGAGCAATCCACCACCTAGAAGGACCAACGTAATGGGCGAGTCACTTAAAGAAAGTTTGGAGGCCGCGTTTGATGAAGATCCCAGCACTCCTGAACCCAGTCCGGTGGTGGACGAGTCTCCGCCAGTGGTGGACGAACCTGTGGTGGACGACCCCAAGCCCGCCGAAGAAGCCCCTGCCACAGAAGAGCCAGCACCCGGCGATGACCGCACCGCTATCGAAGCCTCAGCCAAAGGCGAAGGCGAAGACAAAGGCGAAGGCAAAGAAGGGGAAGAAGTTCCAGCTACCACCCCAGGATTAAGGCCTCCTTCTAGCTGGAAGCCCTCAATGCGGGATAAGTTCCTCACGTTGCCAGAGGATGTGCAACGTGAGGTTCTGCGGCGTGAGGTTGATATCTCCAAGGGTATGGAGATAGCCGCAGAGTCTCGTAAGTTCAAACAAGAATTCGACACGCACGTAGCTCCCTATGCGGCTGAGATCGCCAGCAGGGGAGTTACGGCGATGGACGCCTTCGACAATTATCTTAAGACTGCGTATGCTCTGCGCCACGCCCCTGCTCAGGAAAAGGCCGCTCTTGTAGCTGGCATGATTCAACAGTACGGTGTAGACATTGGTGCGTTAGACCAAGTTCTTACTAACCAGATTGAGAATCCCGGTGCTCCTGGTGGTGGAAATGGAGTAGACCCGAATGTCGCCGCAGCGGTGACCCAGGCCCTCCAGCCCTACCAGCAGATGTTCAGCAGCATACAGCAGCGAGAGATACGCTCTGCTGAGCAAACGCAGACGGACGTTACCTCTGAAATTGCAACGTTCAAGGCTGACGATGCAAATGAATTCTTTGAAGATGTTAAGGTCGAGATGGGCAATTTCTTGGAAGCCGCAGCAATGCGGAGCCAACCTATGACTTTACAAGATGCCTACGACCGTGCTATATTATTACGACCAGAACTAGCTGAGATCGTTGCCCAACGCAAGCTTCAAACGCAGGCGGAAGCAAAGACCTCAGCGGCGGCGGCAGCAAAGGCGAAGGCAGTAGGGATTACGGGCTCGTCACCCGACACAGGTTCGGGACGAGCACCAGCCCAAAGTCTGCGCGGAGCCATCGAAGCTGCCATCGATTCTACTGATATGTAGTCTCCCAGTTCGGGGAGACCCTAGAGCATAGACGGCCCACTTGTCGTCGCCCACTAGGGGAAAGCCGAGCAGGTTTTTAGGTTCATCCTATGGAGATTACAAATGGCATTCCCAAACGTATCCGACATCGTCACTACGACTATTGAAAGTCGTACGCGACAAATCGCGGATAACGTAACCAAGAACAACGCGCTACTCGCGCGTCTCGAGCAGAGGGGCAACGTGAAGCCCTTCGGCGGCGGTTCCGTTATCTATCAGGAGCTGAGCTTCGCCGAGAACGGCAACGCCGGTTGGTATTCGGGATACGACCTCCTGCCGGTGGCAGCGCAGGACGTGATTTCGGCAGCCGAGTACGCGATCAAGCAGCTTGCCTGCCCGGTCGTGATGTCCGGTCTCGAGATGCTCCAAAACAATGGCCGCGAGCGTATGATCGACCTGATGGAAGGTCGTATCAGCGTGGCCGAGTCCACGATGGCAAACGTCCTGGCGGACGGCGTCTATTCGGACGGCACCGGCGACGGTGGTAAGGAAATCGGTGGCCTCGATATCGCCATACCTACGGATCCCACCGTGGGCACCTATGGCGGAATCGACCGCGCTGCGTTCCCGTTCTGGCGCTCCCAGGCATTTGACTCCGCCAGCATCAACGGTGGTGCCCTCACAGCGGCCAACGTCCAGAACCTCATGAATGAGGCATGGGCGAGCCTCGTGCGTGGCAGCGACCGGCCCGACCTCATCCCCATGGACTCGACGTTCTGGAACTACTACGTTTCCAGCTTGCAGAGCCTTCAGCGCTTCAACGGCACTGAAGTCGGCAAACTGGGGTTCCCGACCATCAAGTACATGGATGCGGACTGCGTGCTGGACGGCGGCATCGGCGGGTTCTGCCCAGCCGAGACAGCGTTTATGATGAACACCAAGTACATCTTCCTGCGGCCTCACCGCGACAGGAACATGGTGCCCTTGATGCCCAGCAAACGCTACGCCATCAACCAGGACGCCGAAGTCCAGATCCTCGGCTGGGCCGGAAATCTCACTACCTCCGGTTCCGAGTTCCAGGGTCGTCTCTTCGACACAACCTAACAACTCAGGTGGTGGGTTGCTTCGGGCGGGGTAGATCCCCCGCCCATCTTTTCAGGCTCAGGAGAGTAAACTATGACTTTTCCAACTGCACGAGCCGGTTCCTTTATCGACCCCGACCCCTCACAGACCAACGACAATGCTGTGGATGACAATGGGGGTGGAGCGTGCGTAGGAATTGGCATTGGTTCCAAGCAAATTTGGGACCCTTCGGATTTGAGGGGCGGCTACCCTCAACCTTGGTCCACGCCTAATGACCTCACGAACCTCCAGCGCCGTATCGGCGAGGATGGTGCCGCAGTCGGCGGCCCCTCCATTGAGGGACAAGACGTGGAGTTTCAGCCTAACGAAATGGAGTTTGTCACAGCCGACGCACAGATTGCGCCGAATGCGATAGTGACTCCGGGCACAGGACTTAACCGAACCGGTCAAACGATCGAGGCGGGGCAGTCTGTCTGGGCCGTCATTCCGTAACATGGCTCGCGTAACCCGAGAAATCGGTCGTGTCGTCAAAGGTGGCGACACGACCGTCTATTCTATAGTGTTTGATGACGCTGACGGCAGGATTGCGTCTCTCATTATGGTTGGCAATGCTAATGAAAGATCTATCATGGGCATTGGCGGTGGAGGGGCTTCTCGTACGGATGGTTTGAAAAATGACCCCACAGTGACTATAGACTTGCTTCCAGACAATATCTTCATGATTGACGATGGTGGTGTCTGGAAGAAGCCTGTTGGTCTTAAGACTGCTATTGAGATGTTTCACGAGCAAATGGCTCCTGCAGAGATTACTCGTAGGCGTGGAGGATTAAAGCCCGCCGAACCTATCCGCTTGCCTCCTAGAGTGATAACTCCGTGACTATAGGAATTGGGTCTACTACTGTCGGTGGTGACGAAGAAGTAGATGAAGTAACTGTATCTCACGAAACAGTCGCGGGTAAAGGCAGGCTCTTGATGGTCGGCCTTGCTTTCAATAATTCCGAGGATGAAGTAGCAACTGGCGTCACTTACGACGGAGTGGCTATGGACTTCGTTATTGCTGAGATGCGGGATAATGATTCTCGTGCTGAACAGTGGAGGATGTACGACCCTCCCGTGGGTACGTTTGATGTTGTCGCTACTTTGGATGCCGTATTAGAAGCTAACAATGGCTTCGTTGTTGCGGCTATAAATTTCACAGAGGTAAACTCCGCCGACCCATTGGGTGCTTCAGCTGCTGCAGAGGCTGAGACAGATTTTGCAGAGGTTACAGTAGCTTCGGCAGTTGGCGACATTGTCCTGGATACTTTTGCAGCTGAAGATATGGGCATACCCGGACCTCCGGGTGCTGGGCAGACCGAGCAATGGAATACTGCCGCTGGTAGCGGTACTCGAGAAGAGCACGCTGCTGGCAGTACGAAAGCCGGTGCCTCTCCTAACGTCACTATGGAGTGGGATATTGCTGACCCCGATAAGTGGGTGCTGCTTGCTACGTCTATTCAGCCATCAGTAGTTCCTACTGTAGATGCTGGTGGTCCGTATACCGGCGATGTTGATGTTCCCGAATTACTCGCTGCTACAGTGACTCCGGGCACTGACCCTGCTCCTACTTTCTTGTGGTCTATTGACTCTGGTCCTGGCGGCGGGGTGTTCACACCCAGTGCCACGGTTGAAGATCCTAGCTTTGAAGCTGATGCAGTTGGCACATACACACTGAGGCTTACAGTCTCTACTGTAGATGCGCCAGATGTATTTGACACGGCGAGCTTTGAGAGTGAAAGCGCCTTTACTGCCCCGATAGTAGACGCCGGTGGTCCGTACAATGGCGACTCTGGGCAAGCTACCGCTCTCAACGCTACGGTAACTCCGGGCAGTGACCCAACTCCTGCCCTGCTGTGGACGATTGATTCAGGCGGCGCTGGTACGTTCTTACCTAGTGCGATAGTAGAAGACCCCACATTCACACCTACATTCCCGACAGTAGGTCCGTATACGCTGCGGCTCACTGTTACGCCTAGTGATGGCCCTCCCGTCTTTGATACGGCTGCTTTTGAGAGTGACCCTGTAGAGCCGATAGTAGACGCTGGTGGTCCGTATTCAGGTACGGTTGACACCCCCATCGCTCTCAATGCTACGGTGACGCCGGGCACAGATCCTGCGCCTACGCTGTTGTGGACAATTGATTCAGGCCCAGGTACAGGAGATTTCCTACCTAGTGCTACGGTAGAAGATCCTACGTTTACTCCAGATCTTACTGGCACCTACACGCTCAGGCTTACTGCTACTTCTAGTGATACTGCGCCAGTTTTTGACACCGCCAGCCTCGATAGTCAGGGGTTCGTACCTGTTTCAGCACAGAGTGTTGTGGGGATAAAGACTGATAATTTAGGTCGTCCTGTTTGCGCCTTCCTGGGTATAGGTGACCCCCTCCCCGCTGGGGCAGTACATCTGGCTGGCGATGCTCTTGCCTTTGACGGCACCTTACTCGTAGCCATTGATGACGGGGCGGCTCCCCGTACTGTGGTCAATGGTCTGCCACACACGAATAACGGCATTCGCATTGTTATAGAGGCACCGGGGGATGTAAACCTCAATGGTTGGCGTCTAAGAAGTGAGCCCCTGGCTCAGTGCATCAATGATGGTGCTCCCGGAGTTCCTTTCTACAACAAAGGCTTCGCTATTGATGGCACAGGGCTGATGTTTGTAGTGGATGGTGGACCAGCGCCCACTCCTCCACCGGCTGAGTTTTTCCCGCCTGCTTTTTCAAATCTACAGCTTTGGTTTGATGTTCAGAGTAACGATGTAACCTTTGGTCCTCTTAGCACTATCAATGGAGTGATTTCGCTAGACGGCCAAAATGTTCGTGAAATGAATAGTAGAGGTACGGGTGCTGTAGCCATGATTCAAAATGGGGGTAATCCTCCAATAATGCGTGATGATGGTAGTGGCCCTAATGGAACAAGGTTCCTTGAACACATAGGGACAAATGTGCTGATTTCCAACCCAGACCCTTCATATACTGGCGGGTTGACAGGGTATGCGTTCTATGTTGTTTGTCGCGCCAATACAATTCCACTCTCAGCCGTGAATAGAGATGCCTATAAGTGGGTTCCCACTCTTCTCTGGGGGAATAATACGGGGAATGCTTGGCAAGTAGGGTTTGGATCAACCGCCAGAGTTACTCTTAAATCCATGGTTCTAAATCAGTGGGTCTATTTGTACGGCACGATTGATAACGCCACAGATGCTTATGTGGCTAAGGCTTCTGGAGTAGCACAAATATCTGGAACTTACAACACTTACAACAATCCTTTTGTGAATGCAGATGTGCAACTTGGCGAAAGCAGCATTGATGTAGTAGAGGCAGCATCTTATGACAGAGAGTTGACTTTACTGGAGCTGACTGCTTTAGAGACTTATTTTAACGATAAGTTTGGATTGTAATGACTAAGTTCATTATAGTAGGTGCTCCAGGACCAGCTACGCTGCCTCCGCCATTTATCAGCGGTTTGCAGCATTGGTGGGACTTCACTGACGCCAGCCAGGTCTTTCAGGATGTAGGAGGCACAACGCCTTCTGGAGATACTGACCCTATTTTGCGTGTGAATAACAAGGGGTACGACGGACAGCCCCTCATTGACTCTGACTCAGACCTTACCTACACAGAGAATTTACTTCCGGGCATTAACGTCGGTTCCAATGCGGGTCTGCTCCCCCTGATAACTGTGCTGAATAATGCGTTATCTACAGACGGAATAACAGTTGTTCTTATCGTACGTAGCCAGGATAGTGTTACCTCCAATCCTCTAAAGTGGGAGTTTAGTGGAGACGTTTCACAAATTCAAGCTGACATAGATGGCTCTGGCAACTGGGAAATTCAGTTTGACTTAGCAGACGAAAGAGATACTTTCAAGTCAGTAGTTACGGACGAATTGCTGTCCGTTTACGGAGCCATCAAGGGTGGTTCTTTAGACTACAAGGCTTCTGGTGCTCCTCTACAATCTGGTTCTAGCGGCTACCCTGTCACTTCTGCAGGGCTTACGATCACGGTAGGAGACCTCACTGGTGATATTGCTGAAGTCTTAATTTATGATTTTAAGCTGAGTGTATCTCAACAGGCTGCACTGGACCAGCGAAACAACACCAAATACGATGGGTTGCCTGAGTTGATTCCTTCCGGGCCGGTGCCTCCTGCCGTTGGCAATCTTCTACATTGGGTTGATGCTGCTGACGCGGGAACTGTATGGGCAGACGCTGGGGGCACCATCCCCGCGACTAACGGTGTCACCGTTGAACGAATTGATAACAAGGGTAGTCGCGGTACGCCGTTCCTGAGAGTAGGGTTCGGCGGGGTTGAATACAAGACTGGCGTTCTCAACGGTCTGAACGTCATCGAATTCACGTCAATCAGCGGGCAGCTTTCTATCATTGGCGAGACGCCAGGGCTTCCCATCAGTACAACTGGCTGCACTCTGGCAATGGTCACGCGTCGCATTTCAGCAACTCCGCCCAGTGGTACTCAGATTCTATGGCGGTGGACGCCGTTCATCGGGGTGCCCGGTCCAGGCTTGCGCCTTGGTAACTTTTTCGCTGATTTAAAGAGCGTCATTGATGGGATACCGGACGAGGTATTTGTCGCTGTGGCGGCGGTCAATACATGGTACCTCATCTACATCTCGCTTGAGCCATCCGGCTCTACCAATGATGCGAAGTTCGGCAGCCCAGGTCCTGAGATAATAACTCCGTTCGGTGACCCCACTGATATACCTGACTTTGCAGATTTTCGCTGGAGTACCGGCAGCACGCCTATGGAACATGCAGAGGCATGGTTCTGGGACCGTCCGTTAACTTTAACTGAACGAGCGGATCTTGTCACTTACGCTAACACGAAGTATGGCGTTCTACCCCACTTATAAAAGGAAAATGAAATGAGCACACCACCTACAGTTATGGATTCCCGTTTCGTTGACGAGCCGAGCGCCACTGGTGCTCAACGTTTCCGACATGATGAGCGTTTATACGCTACATTCAACACCAAGCCGGTATTCGACCAGCATTCTTCCAACGAGAAGGGCAGGCCCATCTACTTGGACAGGGACTTCATTACTATCATTGTCCCTGGCGACAAGCATTCCGTAGTCATGCGGCAGGCCCGCCCTGTGGATATTCAGCGTTTCCCGAAACAGTACGAGGCTTTCAAGTCTGGCAAGGAAGAGCAGCAGCAGGGCACTCCCTTGGGACTCATGCCTTGGATTTCCCCAGGGCGCGTGGAGGAGTACAAGTTTTTCAAGATTGTCACGGTAGAGCAACTGGCGAATGCTTCCGACGAGGGCGGCAAGAATTTCATGGGTTTCCAGGCCGACAAAGTGAAGGCCAAGGAATACATGGACGCTGCTAATCGCGGCATAGGTGTCCAGGAAATGGAGGACGAGCTTGCCAAACGTGATTTAGAGCTAGCTGCGCTGAGGTCTCAGATGGATGAGCTCATGGCGGCTAAGGATGCTCAGAAAAGTGACGACGATGTAATCGGGATCACTGTGGAGGCATAATGCCCTTTCAAATCTTACGTGATGACACGCTAATCAATATCGCCAATCGGGCGCTTGCGGCTGTCGGTTTTCCAGCTCAGACTGATGTGGCGGGGTCTAACGACCCCGCCGTTCAGCAAATGGTGCAATCTGTGAACCAGGCAGGTACGGATCTGCTTGGTATGCACGATTGGCAGCAGATGTTGAAGACATTTGAGGTGTCCATTATTGCAGATTTCCCAGGGCAGAGCAGTAAGTTCGTAGACTTGCCCGAAGATTTCTTGATGTTTAAGGACCAGAGCCAATGGAACGTATCACAACAGCTCCCTATGATTGGCCCCGTTCTGTCACAGGATTGGCAGCGCGTCACCGTTCGGACAGCCGACTTTGTTACGAGGTTGCTCTGGCGTGTGAGAGACAACCAGTGGGAGATAAAGAGCCCACCGGAAGATTCACAAGATCTGAGCATGGAGTACATCAGCCAAGGCTACATACAAGATCAAGATGATGCCACGCTGTTCAAGAATTTCGCTGACAAAAACGGTGATTTGTTCTTAATCGACCAGTACCTGATCTACTATCTGGCTAAAGCGAAGTGGCTGGAGGTCAAGGGCTTTGATTCAGCCGCTGCCATGCGTGATTTCCAGGTGTCGTTTGAGCAACGGTTCACACAGGACCAGGGTGCTCCGGTGCTCAGCCTGATTAATCGCACTGGCTACCGATACCTGGATTACTGGAACATACCGGACACGAACTACGGGGTCTAATGCCACTTCAACCGATACCGAAACAGAACGTAGGCGTTGGCATGAGGTCGGCGCAGACCAATGTCGTCCAGCGAGTGACCCAAGCTGCCCCCACGAATGGGTTGGTATCGCAGAAGCCCCTTGCGAATATGTCACCTGCCGATGCCCTCCAACTGCGCAACTTCTGGGTGAAGCCATACGGACTAGAGCTCCGTCCAGGCTACCGTATACATCAAAACAAGCTTAATGACCCCGTAAATACACTTATGAGCTACGAAGCTCTGGTGCCGGGAGATAACAAGCTGTTCGCAGTGACGTTTGAGGGTATCACTGACGTGACCGATAGGCAGGATAACCCTATTCAGCCCGTACGTGATGTCACGTTTAGTGCGCAGGTTCCTGGTATCACTGACCAGTGGTCGTGGGTACAGTTCTCAACGGCAGGCGATAACTTCCTGTGTGCTGTCAATGAATTCAATGGATACTACACGTATTCTACGAGCACCGGCTGGGTTCAGCATATAGCGGGTGTAGGAGTCGGTGAGATAGATGGCACTGACCCCACCAAGTGGGATTATGTAATGTCCTGGAAACGGAGGCTGTGGTTTATTGATCGCAATAGCACGAAGGCGTGGTACCTCCCTGTTGACCAGATTGCTGGCGAGGTGCAAGAGTTTGATTTCGGTGCCTACATTCGTCAGGGCGGCACCCTCCAGCAGCTTGTATCCTGGACTCGTGATGGTGGCGACGGCCTTGATGACTTCCTTATCGTTATTGGTTCGCAAGGTGACGTCATTTCTTACCAGGGCACAGACCCGGAGAATGCTGACACATTCGCTATGGTGGGCATCTGGGACGTTGGGCGTGTACCTACTGGTCGTAGAATTGCCATGAAATCAGGTGGTGACGTTCAAGTCTTATGTGAGACTGGCGTTATTCCACTAAGCGAGCTGTTTACCGGAGCATTGAAGATTGGCTCTAGTGAGTCAATGGGGTATAATATTCAGACTATCCTGGCTCGTAAGTTAAGCGAGAATTTAGACGAGCCACAATGGGAAATTCTGTACTACCCACGTGAAGAGCAACTGATGATTAAGGAGCCGGTCACCATTAACGAGCGAGCAGCTCGTATATGGACGGCCAGTGTTCACAATAATGCTTGGTCACAGTTGGTCAATCTGCCTGTTCAGACTATGGTAGTCTTTGAAAGCACCATGTATGCTGGTGATCAAGACGGCAACGTCTACGAATTGTTCATTGGCAACAGCGATAACGTGGGCTTTGATGGTCTACCCAATGAAGACCTCATTGGCCGAATGCAGACAGGCTTCAGCAACTATGACGTGCCTGAGCTCAAGCGATGCCAGCTTGTTCAGCCTGTATTCCAGGGCAGTTCCGCCCCTGGTGTTCAGATAAAGATGTACACTGAGTGGGACTTTGATAACCTACAGGGGTCTCCTGCATTCTTTGCTCCTAACGAGGGAGCTATGTGGGATGTGGACTTCTGGGACCAAGCCTTCTGGTCTGGTTCAGGCAATACCTATGAGGCTTGGGCAGGGTCGGGATGCCTTGGTAGGTTCCTGTCTCTGTACATGACAGTTCGTGGTCCGGCACGTCTAGTATTCACACACTGGACGCTGTCGTTTGAGATAGGAGGCCTGATGTGATTGTCACTAACGGCACTCCCTTCTTGCACAAGTGGCTCAATGAACGAGTCAGTGTGTCATACTCTACAGACTTCCGTGCAATAGGTTGGGCTGAGTATGGTGTGTTGAAGGCCGTCGTAGGGTATACTGACGCCAATGGGAAGACAGCACAGATACACGTAGCCGCAGAAGGTAAGAACTGGATGCGCCGTGAGTTCTTGTGGTACACTTTCTACTACCCCTTTGTTCAGCTTGAGCTGAACTGGCTGATTGGAGTGGTCAACGCGAATAACGCCACCGCCCTCAAGATGGACACTAACATAGGGTTCAAAGAGTTCTGCCGTATACCAGACGGCTACGCTGATGGGGAAGATCTTATTATGCTGCGCCTCCACCGGGAAAGTCCCCGAGTGCAGAGATGGCTCAGCTTAGGAGAACGATATGGGAAAGGCGTCACCGCCGCCACCGCCTGATTACGCGGGAGCAGCAGAGGCAACTGCTGAATCTAGCAGAATAGCTACGAATCAGCAAATGTACTTCAACCGTCCGGAGGTTCAAACTCCGTTCGGAAGTGAGTCGTGGAGTTACAGCCCTGTCACTGACCCTGTAACGGGCGAACAGTACACTACCGCTCAGCAGACTACTACTCTTGCACCAGAGGCACAGGAGGCACTGAGTAGTCAGCTCCGTATACAGTCGGCTCGCAGCGGCTTTGCTGAGGATATGATCGGCCGTGTGGAAGGCGGGTATACAGAAGACCCAAACTTTGACCAGTTCGGGGAGTACACTGGTGCTGCGACTGACGCCAATCAAATACGAGAAGACGCGTTTGGTCGTATGCAGAGTCTGTATGCCCCTCAGCGTGAACAAGACCGCAGCAGGCTGGAGACTCAGCTTAGCAACCAGGGCATCCAGCGAGGTACGAGTGCGTGGGATAACGCCATGCGTTCCATGGGCGATAACGAGATGCGCCAGGACTTGCAGATGATGCAAGGGTCCATGGGCGAGGCTCAGGCCATGCAAGGTATGGACCAGAGTGCTGCCAATTACGCGAACAACCTGCGCCAGATGCAGATAGCCGAGATGCTTCAGCAACGCCAGACGCCGCTCAATGAGCTGAATGCTCTGCTTACTGGGCAGCAAGTCAGCGCTCCTCAGATGCCTGGGTTCCAGGCGGCTGGTCGTGCAGAGACTACGGACTACAGTGGTGCCATGAAGAACCAGACCGACTACGAAATGGACATCTTTAACGCTGAGCAGGCCAGCAAGGACGCCCTCATGTCTGGTGCCATGAACATGGGCAGTAGCATGATGATGTGCGATCTGCGTGTTAAGCGCAATCTGGAGCACATAGGCTACTACGAAGATGATATCCCGCAGTACGCCTTCCAGTACCTATGGTCTGACGAGTGGTTTGTCGGCCCCATCGCTCAGGAAGTGGAGCAGGTACACCCAGAACTTGTGTTTGATCACAATGGTATCAAGCACGTAGACATGAGAGGACTCGGCCATGCCGCAAATTGACCCAAGAATGTTAGCTCAGGCCCAGGCCCTCAGGGGACCGCAGGGCGGGAACCCCTATATGCCGAATGCAAATCCTGCATCTATAGGGGCGACACCTCCTATGGCTCCGGCACAACCTGTCGCCCCTCAGGGTCCACCTCCTCAGAGTGGCCTTGGCCTCCCTGGGCAGGGCGGGATAAACGCAGGCATCCCTACGCAGCTTCAGCCAGGAGCGTCTAACCTCGTGGCAGGTATGCCTCAGGCACAGGAACGCTTCAGCCAAGGCCAACGTCAGGGAGTACAGGCTGATACACTGAGGCAGAGTGCTTCAGATCCAGCTATGGGCAAGATGGTCGGCAACGTGTATGTTCCTGCCTCTATAACTCAGCACGGTGCTAAGCTCATGGAAGCTTATGTTGTCCGCCAAAAAGAGAAGGAACAGAAGGAAGAGCGCAGGGGTGCCAGTGAGGAAATGTCCATGCTGCGGTCTGGCTTCCTGGAGTCTTTGAAAGGAGGCGCTGGTAGCGACGAGGACGAAATCTAATGGCTGGACTAAATAAAAGCGAAATGGCGCAAATCGATGCGATGGCTGCGGCTGCGGGGAAGCCAAACATCAACTTGATGGCAGGCATGATTGCCGGCGACCCTCAAGCAGCCAACATGTCCTCACAGTTGCAGGCTCAAGCATCCCGTGCTGGTGCTCAGAGGGTGTCTGGTCTGCAGAGCGCACTCCAGGCTAAGGCCCAGAGTCGTGACGTGGGTGCGCGTCAGACTACCCTCCAGTCTGCTCGGGTCAAATCCCAGCGAGATGCTGCTAATCTTGCACGCCAGCAGGCAGAGGCTGACTATACCCGGGATCGTAAAGATGAGGTCACCGACCTGGAATTCAAACGCCAGCAGGCTATGGACTTAGCCGAGCTTCGTAATCAGCGGATGACGGCGCAAGGTGACAGAGAAAAGGCTCGCTTGAATAGACAGGAGCGTCGGTTCCGTATGACGCACCACAAGACTCAGCAGCCGAAGGACCTTGGTCCTACTCTTTCTAAATCACTTCACGAAAAGGCCACGACAATCCGTCATATGGATGACTCGCTGACTACCTTTAGGGATGACTTTGCTGCTGATATCGGTATCATTGGCAGAGGCCAGAACATTATATCCGGTGAGTTTGGCATCTCCACTTCCAAGGCAATGGATGATCAAGCGGCATGGTGGCGTGATTACAAACGCTTCATCGAGCTAGTGGAGCGGCACGAATTCTTTGGTGCTACGCTGACCAAGGGTGAGAACATTTCTTGGAAGCAGGCTGAAATTCAAGCCGGTATGAAGCCTGCTGAAATTCGTAAGAATCTTAAGAAGCGTGGGCGAATGATGAAGGATCTTCTTGAAGAGTATGCCGAGGGCATCACCATATCCAAGAAAAACTTCAACGCCGTTAACGCTCTGGTTGGGGGCTCTCTTCCCGGCTTTAATGTACCAAAAGAATTGTATATTGAACCCTTCCCCGAACATATTCTAGAAGGTCAGGCGGGAGTCGATGAGAAGGACATCGACGAAATGACCATGGAAGAAATGCAAGAAGAAGTTAACAGGTTGAAGGAGGCCGGAGGTGGGTAGGCTAGAAGACTTACAGGCCGCACTCCAGCGGAAGCAGCTTGCTGCTGAGCTCGAGGGGCTTCGTAGTGGTCGGCAGGCTACGCCTACCGCGACCCCCCCTGTTGGAGCGCCTAGCGGTCCAGGGATGGCTCCTCAGAGGCCTTCCCCTGCTGCCCTGTCAGGCCCGCGCCCCCCCGACAACCAGTTCCCTGTGACAGTCGGCCGAGCAGCCATGCCGCAGACTATGAATAAGCTTATAGAGGAGCGGGGCACTCCTTCACTTTATCGCGCCGCTGAACATGCTATGGGTGTGCCTGAAGCTGAACGTACAGGTGGGTTTGAAAAAGATTCTTACGGTGCTCGTGCTGATGCTCTTATAGGTAAGGGTGTCGCTGACTTAGGTCACGGTATCAAGCAGCTCACTGTCGGCCTAGACGAAGGTGACGAAGCTGATGTGCAAGCGTGGCGTGATCTCAGTGCAGGCGCAGGCATGGGCGAAGGCGAGGGTAGTTTTATCAATGCTGGTACGCTTGGAGATATCGCCGGCAACGTGGGAGCCTTGGCTGTTCCTCTAGGAGCGGCGGAGCAAGCCATCACGAAGGGCTTGACCGCCCTCCCCAAGTGGGCATCTAAAATCGGTGCTGCTATGGGAGTCGGTGGTGCTGAAGGCTTTGCCCAGCCTGTTCTAGAGGATGACTTCTTTGGCCGAGGAGCTAATACTGCTATCGGTGCGGCTCTACCCGGTGCGTTGAGCGGAACTATACAGGCCGGTCGTAAGGTAATCACTCAGCCCTTCAAGATGAGTAGAGCAGCCGAGTCACTGGAGGCTGAGGGCGCGCAGCTTACTCTAGGCCAAGGTGTTGATGAAGCCGGTATTGTGGGCAGACTGGCTAAGAACATAGAAGACAATCTGGAGGGGGTTCTACCTGGGATAGCGGGTGGTCGTAAGCGTGCTGAAAAAGAGGTAGCGGACATCCTTGCTCAGCGAGCTGTTCCACCAGGAGCACCTGCTCCTCAGCAGGCTGTGGGGTCTTCTGAATATTTCATGGAAATGGACGGCATCTTTGACACTTCATACAAACAGGTGCTGGATACCATTGATGGTAGGATTGACGTGCTGCCCATGATGAACGCCGTCACTGATGCCATAGATTCAAAAGGCATGATGGTCAACCCCTCTGTTAAGAGGTCGATGCAGCGGCAGATGTCTTCTATGCTGGACGAGGCTGGCGGAGCGGCAGGGCTGAGTGTGCAGAACGCACGTAAGTTCCAGGAGAGGATTCGTAAGCAGCTCAGTAAACTCGCCTCTGTGGAAAACGCTACTGAGAATACTACAGGTGGAATTGAGATACTGGTCAGCATCAACGAAGCAATCACTGACATCTTTGCTGACAGGCTAGGCCCGGAAATGGCAGAACAACTGAAACAGGTTGACCTCGCCTATGCTAACAAGATGCTCCTGGAAACTGCGGCAGGATTCAAACGTGCTGATCCACAACATATTTCAGTGCCAGCTTTAGAACGTGCAATGAGAGCACGAACAGGCAGGGGCAGGCGAGTACGTGGTAAGGGTCTTGGGCAGGATATCATAGACCCTGCGTTCGAAACTATGGGAGCACCGAAAGCTCCTCGTTGGGCGCGAGCATTATCAGGGGTAGGAGCCACGGTCGCAGCAGGAGTCGCTCCTATGGTAGCAGCGGTACCTCTTGGAGCTACCATGATAGGTACTCGCAGGGCTGGAGCCAAAGGTTTGTTCGGTCTGTATGCCCCACAGAGGCAACTTAAACGAGCAATGGAACAAGTGGTTGAGCCGAAGATAGGCACGGCAACTGCGACGATACACAGTAACGAGGATTAGTCATGCCACGCAACGCAGCAGGTCAGTATATTCTGCCAGTAGGGAATCCGGTAATAACGGACACCCTCATTGAGTCTGATGGCTGGGCTAACCCCACCATGGAGGACCTGGGTGCAGAAATAGAGGATTCCCTTAGTCGTGATGGCAAGGGGTCCATGAGAGCAGCCCTTGGTATCGTCGACGGCTCCCAAGCCAATCCAGGACTGCGGTTTATCGGTGAAACAGGCAGCGGTCTTTACCGCAACAGTGATGGTGAGTGGTGGCTTACGGTCAAGGGTGTCGGCAAGATACAGATTACTGAGTCTGCTGGCATAATGCTGGCAGATGCAGTCACTGTGAATGGTGACCACACGGTCAATGGAACAGGCACCTACAATGGACAGCTTCAGATTATCGGTCAAGAGGATATTGTTCAGCTAATTATCACAGCCGATGCTGGACAGACTGAAAATCTAACGGAGTGGTGGACTGCTGGCGGGGAGGTTCTTGCCTACATCACTGAAAATGGTAACTTGGCTATCCTTGGTACTGCTCCTGACATAGATGCTCAGCGATTGTTCATGGAGAACTCAGAGTTTATATCTAAGTTCACCAAGTTTACCGATGATGACACCGGCAGTTTTGTTGATGTTCAACACGATATCATCAGCACCGTACCTGATCCTGATTACTTTGCTCGCTGGCGTTTCGGCCGTGATACCATCGTTGATGAACTCAGGGTGGAGGTATTGCAAGGCGACGGCAGTGAGGTATCTGCCTTCGATGTAGATACCTCTACCGCTAACAACTTCACCACAGTTGGCAGTCGTCGACGTACTGGTGGTCAGACAGAAAACATGCACGAGTGGCGGGATGAAGCTGGTGCAGTCATGGCCGCTATTGACAAGGATGGCAACTTCATCGGTGGACCAGGAGGTACCGGAGAGGGTGGACAGACTCCCGACAACACCGGCAATGTTCCGGTCGGTGCCATCATGCAATGGCCCCTCGCCCCTCCGTTAGCTGGAGTGGAGTGGTTAGTTTGTGATGGTACTAGCCATCTTGTTGCCGACTTTCCCGACCTCCATGCTTATCTGGGATACAGCTATGGTGGAGCAGGACTCAACTTTAACGTACCTGACTATCGTGGTAACTTCCTACGTACTCAGGACCAGGGCGCAGGCGTAGATCCACAAGCAGGCATTCGTACTGACCGAGGCGACGGCACTACGGGTGATAACCCTGGTACGAGACAGGCTGAAGATGTTCTTGCTAGTGCTATCGGCGCCCATACTCATTTATACTTGGGGGTCGTGGGAGGTGGAGGGTTGTCTGGTGGTGGAGGTTTCAACGGAGTAATGAAACCTACTGGTCCAGCAGTCGGCGGTGGCACTGGAATTGAGACGCGCCCCGTCAACGTCTACACAGTGACAGCAATCAAGGCAGTCTAATGGCTAGAGAAGAAGATGACCTAGACTGGGAGTGGTTCAATGAACGCTACAATGAGCGGTATCCAGAGACAGGTGTGCAGTTCAACCCTGATTCAATAAACTATGATATGGGAGATGCTTCTGCTGGTCGTGCGGCATACAGAAATGCTGGGCAATGGGGTGATCCTGAGTACCCTTGGAGGGAACAAAGGCCCCGCGCTGAGTATGGAGCGGAGTTAAGGAGACAGCAGAAGCTGGCTGACGAACTTCGTACCGGCATCGATGCCTATCTTCCGGGAGGAGGGTTTGCAACTGAGGAAAACACTAGGTGAAGTGGAACGGCACGGCCTCAGCTATCACTGCCATAGCTGGAATCGTGGCGCTGGCATTCGGCGCATGGTTCACTGTCACAGGGGCCATTGCCGGCGAAGCAGAGAAACTCAACACGCGCATAGATAGTGTCCAGCTTCAAGCTCAGGTAGAGGACGTTGACTTTGCTATCTACCAAGTCACACACAAGATGGATGTTATAGAGGGGCGTATTCTCAATGGGGAGGGATACGCCAACGACGCCACCATATTGAAACAACTGCAACGTCAACTTGATGTTCTGTTACGCCGTCAGAACTTGGTACTCCAAAGAATTGAAAGTACGCTTAAATAGATTCCTGCAGAATAACGAGTGCAGCCTCGGCGCCCTCGTAGCAGAGGGCTTCCGTGCCTATACGATGGAGCCTCCCTGGAAAAACAACAAGCCTAATGAGTCTTGCATACCACCTGGAGAATACGAGTGCTTTTGGCATCGTTCCCCTAAGTACGGTTGGGTCTACCTCGTATCTGGCGTGCCCAAACGAAGCCATATACTTATTCATCCCGGCAACATCCCCAGACATACCAGGGGGTGCCTCTTGCCCGGGAATAAAGTGGGAGCTCTGTCTGGTTTCACCGCTGTTCTAAACAGTCGCACGACAACCCGCAAGTTCTTTAAACATCTAGGAAAGCAACCGTTCTTATTGGAGGTGGCGTAGTGGATATCATACTAGGGTTACTGACAGGCGGAGCCACTGGTTTGATTGGTACTGTCATTAGCGGTGGTCTGAAATACTTCAACATGAAGCAGGAGCAAAGCCATGAACTCAAGGTCATGGACATGGAACTCAGGCACATGGATAAGGAAGCCGAAGTTGCTCTCGCTATCGAAGAGAAAAAGCAGGAGGGGAAGGAGGCAGAGGCAGCGTGGCGTGGTCTGGAAGCCAGCTATCGAGAAGCAGGCCAACGGTGGAGCACCGGGGACAGCGGTTGGATAGTCGCCGTAGATGTGGTGCGTGGGCTGATGCGCCCCCTCTTGACCCTGGCATTGGTCGTGTTGATGGGGGTTATTTACTTCACACTCGGGCCTGACAAGCCCACCATGCAAGAGCAGATAGTCGCCACCGTTTTATATCTAGCGACGTCCGCTGTCCTGTGGTGGTTCGGTAGCCGCATGGCTGATGGCAAAAAGAAGTAAAACGACGCCCTGTACGCCCCCCTGAGCGTTCTTCGGGGGGGTACCAGGGGCATAGGTAGGGGTGCTAAGTGTGAACGGCACAGGCTGTCTGAGTAAATTCCCCAATTAAAACAAAGGGTTACAGGCGTAGACTACGCAGAAGGTAGTCTTCTGCATAGTATTCTATTATTGCTGCTTCTAACTCCGGAGTGCGGTGCTGCTCAAACCTATCCTCCCATGCGGCGTTCCTCCACGGCAAAGGATAGGGCAGGCCGAGTTTCCTGGTGAACTTTTCCATGCCATCCTCGGCACTTAGATCTCCATAAATGTCAGGGCGCACGCCTTCTAAGAACCATGACTGTCTAGCAAAGTGCCCATCTTCCATACCTATGCACTCCATAGGGTGTGGGACATTGTTGATGTTTGCATCTGTCAACCAGCCTGAAAAGTTGTACGCTGACTTGAACTTTTCTATGGGGTCACGCAGCATAGTCACCACAGTCAGATCTAATAGCTCCGGGTTTGTTTTGAAGTTTGCGTGGTGTGCTCCACGTTCTACCAATGCGTGAGCTAAAGACATGGAAGCACACTTAGGTATGAAAATAAAACAGAACGCATAATTCACCACGCACGGTCCTTGTATAGTATTCATGGAGTAGTGAGGCGCTCGCTTACTTTGGACTCGCTGGTACGCCCGTTGACGTACTCAACATCCACGACGTCACCAGTCTCCAGAGCATCCCAGTGTTCGATGATATGCTTGTGAGCTTCGGGCAGGGTGGTCGCCCCACCGGGCCATTCGTAAGGGTCGCAGCATGAGTGCCCGCTACCTCCCGCAAGGTTAATCATTTGTATGTACTGTCGTTGACTCATATAATCAACACCGTATCCAGCACGAGCAAGAAGGTAGCGTTCTTCCTCAGTAGTGGAGGTCAGGCGTATGCACATGACGGGCATGAACGTGCCTTCGTCTCTTATTTCGAACAGTTTTACTTCCACGTTTTCTTTCTCCACTTAACGTACCACAGAATTATATCTGTGGCGAACATCATGCAGACACCGGCGGCAAGGAGTATTCCTCCGGCATACATAGACCAGATAAGCTCCAACCACGTCCCTGTTAGTATGAAAAGTGCCCCAACCGTCCCGGATAACCACGCGTGACGGTTAAGAAATATCCCGTGATCTAGTAGGTCAGATAATTTTTGTCGTTGCCATTCTTTCATAATATAAGCCGGATGAGCATGTCAACGGGTCCGGCAACTCCGCCACAGAGGTAGGACGCTTGTGGCGTCCCTTCGCCCATGCCCTAGGACGAATGCTTACGAGTACCAGAACCTGCCGGGGTCATTGACCACGGTGCTTGGGTCCTCGTGTCTGTTGAATCTACGGTTTTCCTTTCCGCCTACTAGGGGGATGCACTCCACCTCACGCGTCATGCGCTCAGCCATACCCTTCCAGTAGGCGGCTTCCTGCTTCGCGCCGTAGAGTCGGCCAGCGTGGGCAACCCTTTCGTGAAGGGCCTTACGAGCAGCCGTAAGAGAGCTCTGGTATTGGGTGTGCTGGTAGATCCCAGTCACTGCGCTGGAGACTACCAGCGTCATCACTATAATAGTTTTCATAAGTCACCTCTGTGTTAGTCTTGGTCAACATATCCTTTGCCTCGTGGCACCCCACTATCGGGGTTCATGTACCTGTTCATAGCATTCACACTTTCCAGGGCATCCCTGGCTTCAGCATGTTCCTGCGCCAGCACGTCCCCTGTCTTTTCTACAGGTATTTCTGTGTGCTGTTCGAGCTCATGCTCAATTAGTTTGTCAATGAAATGCTTCGCCTTACGCAGGTCTTCCACCCCATTCTTCTTACGCCAGCGCATCATATATTTGATAACCTGGGCTTCCATGTACGGGATGTCGTGCATTAGGACGAAGTCCCAATGCTCAATGCGCTCCCCTTTATAGTGAGCGCCGCCTTCTTGTTTGTCGTTAGCTGCCATTCTGCCTCCGTGTTAACCATGTGACGCAAGCGTGCCTCCAATCAGGAGCATCGATGTAGTTTGCCAAGTCAATTGCTATTGGCAGATCTCTTTCCTTATATGCCTGGAAGCTTTGCCACATAGGGTATGCTACACCAGATAAAAAAGAAGAGCCAGTATTATCGTGCGGCTTGTCTAGCCACCCCTTCAGCTCGTCATCAAAGACAGCGTAGTCTCCTTGGAATAAGAGGGGGCCGGGGGATATAGCCTCCCCTAGATAGTGGTTGATTGACCGCGGGTTCCCCCACAATTCTTCAAACCGGGGCATTCCTGGATAAACGTGGAAGTTATTACTGAATTGATATAATTTACCGACTAGCTTTCTTAGCGAACAGGCTATATACTCCTGCAGAAAACTAAAGTGAACGACATTGGCCCCATAGCATCCCCAGATGGCATCGTTGCTCCGACACGTGATAGTCAGGTCTACGTAGTCTTGTCGAATGTTTACATACAACTGAGTGTTGCATGGTAGATCTTTAGAGTCTGTTCCCAAGTCCACGAGAGGGTCCCACATAGTGATGACCGCTCTCCTACTATCTGGGTGCTCCTCTAACAGATGTACGACCTTGTGTACTTGGTCTTCGTTCCAATGCTGACGCCATCTGTACCCGTATGCTCCTTGTAGAGTTTCACCGTCATCACTAAACTCACGCATACGGGGGAGCAGATACTCCACGTACTCTAGATCCCTGCGCCCCGCCAGCATCCACATAGACTCAAAGAAATGGAAGAAAGGGTTGGCATCACGTTGTTCAGAAAACAGTACACGTTCACGGGGATTATGATAAACATTAACCACGGGATAAGGAGATACAATGACCTGACCATTTCTACTATCCTGTACCTCCCCTGATATCTTTAGCCACCACAGACCATCCCCGTAGTTTTCGTTGACGTTTAACCTGCTAATCGTGTGGACTGACATTGTCTACGAACTCCAGTTTGTACACGAGGGCGAACCGCTCAGCACTATCTAAGCTGCTAAAGATCTTGACCCAAGTTGGCGGTCCGTCTGGTACGTCTAGTATAGCACTGACCCGCCCATCTGCAAACAACGTTCTAGCTGTCAGGGTGCCTTCCTTGATATCGTTGCTTTGGTTTTGAGGTTCCAAGGTATGTTCTATCCCATTTGTCAAACTCACACAGGCAATTCTGGAAGTCCTGTGCATCTATCTCTGGCATTGGATTCAGAAGTCGGTCAACGGGCACCCGCGCCGCATGTAGGCGTGCCAGGAAGCCTGCCCGTGAGGGCCTGTGCGCCTCCTCGAGCCTTGCGAGACCCCGTAGGCTACCAGGGCCAGGGGTTGCCCAAGTGAAGCGGTCAGGGGCCTCTGACAGCGGGTGACCGGGGGTGTTCTTAAGGTCAGCAATGATTTGCCCAGCGAGGAAGTCCCCTAATCCTTTGGTCTGCGTTAGCCTTCTGTGAAAGTCCTCCAGTGGTACGAAGCAGGGTACCTTGAATACTGGGTCTCTGTAGACATCGTTGGCTACCCGGAAGACATAGTCCACTTTATCCATTTTCACACCGCAGGTGGTGATGAGGTATGCCCCGTTGAATATCTTTTTCTTGTCTGCTCGCAGGTCCTTGACTATCTCCGTCATGCGAATAACAGACCACTCATGGGGGAACCCAATCGCTCCAAGCGTAGACGGAAGATTAAACATACGGGCAAGGACCATCCCCGGTACCAGATTAGGCTCACGAGCATTACCATCCCGCCATTGGTCAGCAATCCAGCGTGTAACCGCATCGTTTTCTCTATGAACGTTGCAGAATCTGAAATTCTGCAATATACGGTCGCTAGTCCAAGGTTTAGGTTCACCCGCTTCTTTCTTCCGGTGAATTATCCAGCGGTGGTTTATCCAGTGTGCCATTCGTTCTGCCGGAGTGGGTGTAGGCTCTTTTCCATTGGATTCTGACATCTGTGCGCTCCTGTCCGCCCCATGCGGTCTTGGTTTGCTTCTTCACTACAGTAACGAACTTTGGAAAGTATTGCTTGAGCATATTGGCGGCATCTGCCTGCATCTCCATCGTACGATACTGACTACAGCCTCCGCTCTCATTGCTACCCCGCTGATTGTGGCACCAGTTACTGAGCATTAGATTCTCGTACCCACGAGTCAATAGACTGAGAGCCACATAGAAATCTTCCATTACAGGTAGAGTTCTAAAGTCTATGTCATGTTTGCTCAGGGTGATGGTGTCGTAACCGAGTACGCGCAATAGACGTCCGTTGTAATAGAATTGGTTCGGGTACCTATTCCCGCCCTCCCTAGCGCATACTCCAACGAGGGGATAATCCTTTAGGTGATTCTCAATGCTGTCTAACATCTGTAGTATATCAGATCCAAAGGCATCTTCAAACTTGGTTGGGTCATCAACCCTGCGCCGGAAGAAAGTCAGATCATCATCAAGCATAAGCACTGGCTCTGGGTACGCAGCAGCGATAATGAATTGCCGGGTAGGACCAATGCCCTTATGAGGGCAGGGGATGACTGTACAGCCAGCTTCGGCTGCGACGGGGCAGTAGTCAGTGTACTCAGAATTGGGAACTACAAGTGCAGTCCTTGACATCCATTGGGTAGGGATCTGTTTTAGGGTGTGTTGTTCCCCCGCCCTACCTGAAGACGGTATATAGATTTGCATGGGTCACCTCAAAAAACCCCACCCCTGAATGGGGTGGGTTCACGTCAAACCCCCAGGGAGGTGGGGGTCGATTACGCCGCTTTGTCTTCGCTTTTCTTGGCGTCGGCGGCTTTCTTCTTGGCGTCGGCAGCAGCTTTCTTCTCGGCCTTTTCCTTGTCGGCTTTGGCTTTCACTTCCACCTTGGCCTTCTGGTCGGCTTCCCATGCCTTGCGCTGCTCGGGGGTCTCGTTCACGGCAATGAAGCCGTGCTCGCTGTCCCACTTGAGGTCGGCGTACAGTACTCCGGCCTTGACAGCCGCTTCCACGGTGATGCCATTCTTGTAGTGGGCGAAGCGGTCGTAGCTCTTCGAGCCTTTCCGCTTCGGGTTGGATTCCACCCGCAGGCTGATCTTGCCGTCGGCCGGAAAGGAGGGACTTCCGCGCTGTTTGGTTTTCTTTTCGCCATCCTGCGCTTCGGTGGTGGTTGTTGCTTCGGGCATCGTGATACTCCTCGTGTGATGGTTTAAGCTGATGCATCATAATAGTACCACCTGTCGCTGTTCTATGCAAGCCTAATCTACAGTCCAGAGTGGTTCTCTAAGCCCTTTAAGAATTCTTCCTCTGTGGCATTCTTCTTATACAGCACCTTCACTACTACTTCGTCTAATGTACCTTCTGAAATGATACGGTAAAGATAAACGCTCGCGGCTTGATTACCTTGTCTCCATACTCGCTGAATGGTCTGGAGGTAGTACTCCAGATTCCATGTAATACCATAGAGAATGATGTTGCAACAGTTATCTTGTAACCCATCAATTCCATGGCCCATACTCGCAGGGTGCCCGATGAGGCCCGGAAGTGACCCTGCTGCGAATGCCTTGATATATTCATCACTTTTCTTAACACTGGTCCCTCCTCCTATAGCAGGGAACTTAAACTTTTCCTGAAGCCGTGTGCGGTCGTGGTCATACTCATATATAATAAGAGTCGGCGCGTTTATCTGCTCCAGCAAGTCAGCGGTAGCATTGAGCTTTTCATCATGAACTATATGTACCTCTTTGTCAGGGCGGTAGTCCATATAGGAGCCGTAGACTGCACCATTCGCTATCTGCCTACACTTAGTTCCAGCCGCTGCCGCATTCATAGCGGTTATAGGAGACTCCCCCAGAATACTAAAGAAGTGTTCCTCGATTTCCTTATACAGCCTCATGGCATCAGGGGGGAGCTGTACTATGATGTCCTGTACTATGAGCTCAGGCATACCCTCAATGTCAACTATGGGCTGAAAGACATACGGTCTTATGGCATCTTGGATACGCTCCACCGCAGTTTCCTGAGGTGTCCAAGTATATCCCCCATAGCCTGAGGGATAAAAGTATTTTGACCGGTAGTGGGTGATGTACCTACCAAGCGACAGACCTTCGTCCAGGATGTATATCTGCCCAAACAGGTCCATGAGACCATTAGGCGCAATGGTTCCGGTGAGTATGTAACGGCGTTTGAAATGACCGAGATGCTTTCGTAGTACCTTGGAACGAATACTCTGCGAGTTCTTAAACTTTGTGCTTTCATCAACGCACAGTATGTCTGGATTGAAAAGTCGTATCTTGTCGAGGTCACTTGCAAACCCCGATTTCTTTTTAACATAATTGAATAGCCAAGGGACTGCCTCCGGGTTTATTAAATAGATGTCTGCATCTAGGCGCAGCTTCTCCTCTTTATCCGGTCCGTGAATTACGGTCCAGGTAAGCTCTTGGAAATTGTCCCATTTCTCCACCTCTTTCGGCCAAACGCTGTAGCAGACTCTCAAGGGTGCAACCACTAGCATCTTCTTGTTGATGCCTGAGTGCTTCAGGAGCTTCAGTGTTGTAAGCATCGTAGACGTCTTCCCGCGGCCTGGCTTCATAAGAAGGCCCATACAGGCAGACGTCAGCGAAAGGCGGACCCCCTCCTCCTGAAAGTCGTGAGGCTTCCATACAGGCTTGGGTGAAGAGTAAAGCGTTGTGTTCGTCATCGAATGTTTCCACTATCTGCTGTCGCTTATGTAGTTCCCGTTGGAACCACGCCTGTTGAGGGTAGAGAGGCTTCCCTGGCTGCTTGAACTCTATCCATATCACACCCCCTGGTCTCATCACTACGAGGCGGTCAGGGCGGGACTTGTGCCCTATGACATTCATCTTAATGCAATGGTTCCCCAAGGCAGCAGACAGATGAACGTACTTATCCTCTATATCTCTTTCTAACCGAAACGGCATGGTCCTGCGTTGCTCCTTCTATAGTCACACCATTTACAGTACCATCCAGGACGGGGCGCACACTCGGTGTCAACCTCCATCATTGATACTCTGTCCATCCACTGGGACTTGAGTCCTTCAAGCTGGTCTCGTGTGACAAAGACCGGCGTTCCCCATGCACCTGGATCTTCATCTAAGTAGTAGCATTTACCTTCGGCTCTTTCAAGCTCTGGGGCTTCTGAGAGGGCGGCTATACAGTAGAGCTCTAGCTGCTTTGCGTGGTCAGGGTACCTCTTACCTGACTTGTAGTCTATGATAGTCACCCACTTCTTGTCCAGCACGTGATGGAGGTCTATGATACAGATAAGCCACCGTTCATCGTCCGCAGGGACAGGCACCCACCCTTCCATCAGCTTTACTACATGCTCCTTAGAGCCATCTTGGTACTGTTCTAGATAGGGCATGTGGGGTTTCATCCAGTCTGGCATCTCAGTTTTGCCGAGGTAAGTCTCCAGAGTTTCGTGCATCTCGTTGCCACGAGCAGCGGCAGGTGATTGTGAACGGACAACCTCCACTTTCAGGTCATACTGGAACTGCTTCTGGGCAGGGCACCGTTCGTACTTTGATAGCTTACTGTAGGACCAACTCATTTGCATTTCTCCAAGTCAAACCAATTCGGCCCTACAAAGCCCTCGCTTTGAAAGGGTACATCAAATAAATCTGCGTCCATCACATGACGTAGGTCGTCCATGTCTGCCCTCCATATTTCCATGGGTGCAGATATGTTTATCTCGTCATGCACAGTAGCAAGGAAGACGGCATCTTGATTGCGTTGTTCGTCCCATCTAATAACGCACTCTTTTGTTTGATCTGCTGCACTTCCTTGGATAAGGTAGTTAAGGAGCTTGTACTCAAAGGAGCGCATACGCCCTTTGATAAGCTTTGGAGGTTCAGTATAATAAATTCTGCCTCCCCAGGTAGTGATGGGTCTACCAGAGTGCCCTCTGCGCTTAGTATCTTTACTGAGTTGCGCGATACCCGGGAACGCTCTAAAATAGGCATCAAGAGTACGAGCAGCGCGAGCATTATCAACACCCAAACCGGAAGCCAAACCCGGAATTCCCGAACCATAGATAATTCTGAAAGCCGTAATCTTGACATGTTTCCTCGCTAGCTCTAGCTGTGACTGTGCAAGTATAATCTCCTGAGCTAGAGCATGTGGGTCCAGGCTGGGGTTCTGTATGTAAGCTTCAAGGAGTTGCCCGTCCTCGTAGTGGGCACAGATGCGTATCTCTTGACTACTAAAGTCACGCTTGAGCCACACATGCCCTTCCTCTGGCAGGAGGTACCTACGCATGAGGGGTGGGTCTGGGAGGCCAGCGGGTATTGTGATGTCATACTCGTTAGATATATTCATGAGATACGGGCGCGCCCCTGAAAGCCGTCCAGTCCTGGTACCAACAGATCCTCCGCCTAGGTCGGTACGCACTTGATTCCAGGTAGTGTGTAAGCGACCATCGGTGCTTGAATCCTGCTTCCAGGGGCGCATAAAGGTTTGAAGGCTCGTGGCTAGAGCCTGTCGGTATGATAACAGTACGACTGCCTCTGGGTCATTGCAGGCTAGCGCGATGTTATCCTTAGCTACAGATCGCCGGCCTGTAGGAGTGCGTATCCATTCTCCTATTAAACCCCCAGCGTCCAGAGCATCCGCCATGGATGCGGGGTTTCCCCAGTCAACATCCTTTTGTCCGACCTTAACTCCAAGATTATTCTCGACTTCCACCAACGCTTTTTCGTATATATCCAGGTCATGTGCAAGCCGGTTCGTGTCGCAGCGCACGCCTTTCTTTTCACTACCATAAAGGATAGGCATAAGTCGTTGTTCACGTTGATAAGCCTCAACCATACCCTGCCCTTCAATAGTAGGCATGAGGAGCTGGAATAATTCATAGGTCATGTCCACATCAGCGCAGGCATACTCGCCCACTAGCTCACCGGGAGCCAAAGATATATACGCTCCCCAGTCCTTGTTATTCGCACCATCTATGTTGCGGCGTATCCATTCCTCCAGCTTATCCTGTGCATCAGGGGCCATGTTGAGGAGACGCTCGGCATTGGGCTTGAGCTTAAGATTCGGGGAGTATGGGTCGTGGAGAAATATCAAATACATCGTATCGTGGATAAGGAGAGAATCCTTAGGCCACGGGAGGTCAAACCAATACGCTGCGACACTCAAGTCAAACTTAGAATGGTGGCAGAGTATAGGTTCACCGGAAGTTATGATGGCGGCTACCTCGGCCTTGCCACGCTCCCAGTCACAGTTATTCCCAATCGGGTGGCCCCAGCCAAGATATATGCTGGAGCCACCCTCATGTTTGAAAGCGACACCCACCGGCTTCGGTGGGTGCCAGGATGTGTTATCCCTTATGCCTTCAGTTTCAAAATCAAGAGTCCACACTACGCCCGACGTCGCCTTTTAGTGGCAACTCGAACTGATGGTTGCATGTAGTCCATCCGATGTGCCAAGCGAGCAATCTGCCGCTTACGCTTGACGATATCAGTTGGAGAGCGATGCTTCCAGTAGTGCATTCCTGCGTAGCAGGCTAGACATAGCCCACTCCCGACATACGCACGGTCGTCAAAGCAACCTTCAACGATACAGTATACCCTTTTAGACATAGTTCACCTCGTTTTCAGTATTTAGTGCTTTCGGTAGTGGCCTCCTCAGGCTCACTGTCACCCTCACTTGGAGCATCGTAAGGGGCGGTCAAAGCAGGCATCACAGCCTCCCTCTTTGCGTTAAGCGGGGTCAGGAATGCCTGCTCCACCGCGTTAACGCAATCAAAGAGTACCTTAAACTGGGTCTTCTGGTCAGGCACCACCTTGATAAGAGTTATCACGGACCACGGTGGGCGCTTAAGAGATGCTCCCACTTTGTTCACATAGTTACTCCAGTTCTTGACACTCGTGACTGGCAGCTTGATGACAGCCATTTCTGTGTCAGCCACGTTGTCCGGGTTCAGGGTATCCGTGTAAGGGAGGACAGCCAGCCGGCGAATTTCCTTACAGGCTTTTCCACGACTTCCAGGGCGGGGGTCGCTACTCCACTCGTTCTTAGGACAGCCCTTGCACTGAGTTGATAGCCTGGGTTCCCCTTCCTCACCCTCCTTGGGTACAATCATAGGAGGCCTGCCATTTTCATGAGGCCGCAGCTCCTCCTTTTCCAGTGCGATGGCAAAGCACCGGGGAAGTTCAATGTTGTCGGGGTCGAACGCCTCCTCGTACCATCTGTTTTCAAAACAGTGGTTGACAACGATGCACTTCATTTCGTTGTCAGGCATAGCATTATCTTCGTAGGTCATGATGCCCCCACGCAGACTGATCTGGCTTACCGCAGGACGTTCCTTGGCGGACACCTCCACGGCTTGGCTTGCCAACTCGTCTTCCCAGTTAGTCAGTTCTTTGCTTTCGTCTTTGCTCACGTTTTCAGTCCTCAGTAGTAAGATTCAAGTTCTCCGAGCGCCTGCTTTGCTCGTGTTATCAGGCGCATAACGTCACCTTGTCTGTCCTCCATTTGGTTGATAAACCCCGGTTGACTCGGGGGACATTCAGCCAGATTTTTAGCTTCTTCTGGCGACGGCCCCCTTGCTCTACCCAGCATTTGCTCCAAGCGATGCACAAGGTTTTCAAGATTATCCTTGTGCTCACAAGCTCCATTGTAGATCTGGTCCATGCGTGGGTTAGCAGCAGCATCTGCTCCTGCTACTTGTATTCCTCCGTTGCTCATGCTCCCTCCGGTAGCTTAGTGAGTCCTAGTTTTTCCACTGGGAAGCTGCCTACTCCTGGCACCTCCTCCCCCTCGTCCCACCGCAGCTTCACAGCGGCCACCCCGACCCTCTTTTGCATGAGGTCCCACTCATCAGTTTCTTTGATGTGGGCGTGGAGTACATCCCAGTCTTCAACTGTTGGTTCGTTGGTAACTTTTCGGGTACATAGGTGGGTTGATCCCCCCATAACTGGCGACGCACTATCTCGGAGCACCGTCAGTATTTGTTCTGCATATTCTTTTTCTTTGTCGTGTACCTTTTCCGCCTCCTTTTCCATAGCAAGACGGCGTATACGAGTCTGTTGGTACACGTCAACAAGGATCTTTAAGCTGGCAAGGTCAGTGGACATGCGTCACCTCCCACGCCCTTATCAGGTAGCCTCGGTCATTCCAATGCAATGCGATAAAGAACGATCCACCTTCTGTGAAGCCAAATTGGATAAACTTCATGTAATCACCTCTACGCTGACTGGGTGCCAGCTAAGTAATTATATGCCTGTTCGCTGTTCCAAGCAAGCCCTGAAAAGCGAAACCCCTCATGAAGAGGGGTTGCCCGACGGGAGGTGACACCGTCTAGTGAGGCGGGGAAGCGTCACTTAGACCATCATACTACCATAGAACACTTGCCAGAGCAAGCGTTCTGGCGCATAATGTAAGGCTAAGTCTGAGGTGTACACATGGCTAAAGATGGTGATCCTCCGTCATTTACGGTGATTGACGGAGGCTTAGGCCCGTCAACTCATTTCAAAGTCGCCCACGAATACCTTGCTAAGCGGGGAATTGTGGGCGATATGATTGACAAATTAGGCATGGAAATCATGCCTGCCGCTAGTTGGTTCAATCAAGTCTACAATACTAAGTCTAAAGATGAGCGTATAGCCATCAAATTTACCCACTATGACCACAGTGGCAAGGAGATAGAATGGCACAGCGTGAAGTTTGTCAAAGCAAAGAAGGCAACGGGTCCGTCGTTCAGCCAACTGGTGGAAGACTCACGTCCAACCCGCAGTTCACCGAAAGGCCAGATGATACATGGGTACCTCTGTCCACTCAACAACTGGCGGAACTTGGAAAAGGGACAGCGAGTTTATATCTGCGAGTCGGTGATAAAGGCAGCGAATGTATCCCTCTTAGGATTCCACGCTATTGGGCTGAACGGTGTAGCGGCATTTTCCTCCGCAAAAAAGAACGTGGACCTGATAAGTGAGCTCAAAGAACTGCCTTGGGAGAAGCTCCAACTACAACCTGTCATCATGTATGACAGCGATTACGAAAAATACGACATCACCCGCGCTTACGAAACTCTTGCCAACAAGCTCAGCATTATCTGCCACTCGCCAGCTCCGGTATACCTCCCCCTCCCAAAGCAAGAAAATGACGAAGATTGGGGTTTTGATGATGCCAGGGCGGTCCTTGGGGAGGATTGGGCCAAGAAATTTCTCAACAGCGAGGGGATTCTTATTGCTTTGGACGATGTTCGCCAAGCTATGCACGATCTTAATGAGCGCGTAGCTATCGTCGAGAACATCAGCAAGGTGGTTGAACTTAGCACTGGTACCCTCATGTCTCAGGCTGAGTTTAAGGGGTTGAATTATGCCAACTGGATAAAATTCAATGCCGACGGTAAACCAATCTCCGTAGCCAAGGCTTGGATGGATTGGAAAGACCGCAACGCTGTTGAAGCCATGGATTACCTCCCAGGTGAGGAATCTATGGTTGGTCGAAAGTACAATACATGGAAGGGGATGGGGGTAGAGTCTAAGGAGGGGGACGTGGGTCCGTGGCTAGACCTCCTCAACAACAGCATCCAAGATAAGGTGGCTCGCAAGTATCTAATTCAATGGTGTGCATATACTGTTCAGAACTTGGGGGCACCTGGCATCGTCACACCTATACTTGTCGGTATTCAAGGCACAGGCAAGTCTTTGTTCGCTCTAACACTCGGAGCGGTGCATGGTGAAGACAACTTTAAGTCTATTGAGCTGCCCATGTTTCTCAACTCGTTTAACTCATATTGGGCAACGAGCACTCTTATAGCTATAGAGGAGGCACACAGCGATGTTAAGACTAGTAGAACGTTCATGTCTCGGTTCAAGATGTACAGTACGTCCGAGCACATCAGCGTCAACGCCAAGCACACCAAGGAATACAAGATCAAGAACAGTATCAACTGGCTTATCACGACCAACCATGCTGATGCCATACCTTTCGAGGGAAACGACCGGCGTTTCTTCGTCGCGCACTTTGACCCTATTGTGGATCATTATAACGACAGTCCTTACTGGAATCGTTATCTGGTTTGGCTTCGTAGTGATGGTCCTAGTGCCTTGTATCATCACCTTATGGGTGTGGACATGGAAGGCTTTGACCCATCTAAGCCTGCAATTGAAACAGCATATAAGAACGTGATGGAGACGGCGGCTATGTCCGCCCCTGAATTATTCGTAAAGGACCTCCAAGAAGATGCAAAGACAGTCTGGCCTGGGAAGTGTGGCCTCGT
>PVMK01119743.1_pt1 | contig 41069 bp, 39 predicted proteins | sample 1853481 | NCBI WGS metagenome assembly PVMK01 (sample SAMN08533507, study PRJNA380276) | Marine sediment metagenome, whole genome shotgun sequencing project.
GCATCGTTTGCGCAGTTTCGCGAGCAAGATTCGCGACGGCGCCTGGTCGGTGGAAGCAAGCCGTCCCTTTGAAATGAGTCTGCAACTTTTGCAGGAGGTGCTGCCTGATGACGCCGGATTCCCTGCACAAAAGGTTGAGAATGACGCGCGCACAGCGGTGAATGCCTTCTGTGAACGCCTTCGTCATGACCACCAGGACGCGCTTTTTGCCGCCCTGGATGAACAGCTCGCCTTGTATGAAAGCGGCACGCAATTTGAGGCTTTTGAGCGCAGTTGCAGCTTGCGGCGTGAGTTGGAAACCCTCGCCGGTACCGGTGTTTTCAAGAGTCAGCGCTACTTTCTGCACCAGCTTGACTGTCTGCTGGAGGAGTTGGGGTTTTTCGCCCTGAGGCATGTTGCATCGGCTTACGCGGAACACGGCATGGAGCTGGAAGAATGTTTGCGTATCGTGCACCTGTGTGCCGGCAACCTGGGCCGCGATGGCTTGTATTCACGTGAGTTATGGGATTTGTCGGCCATGCTGGTCAACCCGGCACGCGCGCCGTCTGAACTGCTCGATGTACTCGAGCAGATCAGGCGCAACTACCACCGTCTGGTGTACCGTGTCAGCGCCGCATACGAAGTGATGGCCGAACACCTGGGCTACGGTACCGACGAAATGCGTGCGGTGTTGGGCAATTTCCAGCGCACCATGCATGACCTGAACAACCTGGTGCATTTTTCGGACCTGGCGAGCGCATATCTGTCCGACAAAGGTAGCGAACTGCAATTGCCGGGGACCGGGGCTTCGGGTGACGATCCCTGGGATTTCGTGCACCTTTCGCATTACAACGACATTGTAAGTCGCGTTGAAAACGGGGATGCAGCCAGCTTGCAGGCTCGTTATGGAGGCAAAGGCAGCGGGCTGATCTACATCTCTTACCTGGGGATCCCGACCCGGGACGGCTTCATTATCCCGACAGTCCTGGCGCGTCAGGGCCTGCACAACAGCCAAGCTCAGCGCTTCGAAAACGAAGTTCTGCGGCACTTGCGCTTGCTTGAAGATGACATTGCGCGTGACCAAGGTACGCCCGTACGGCTTGGTGACCCCGGGGAGCCGTTATTGCTTGCAGTTCGCGGGGGCTCGGTGTTCTCAATGCCGGGCATGCTGGCCACGGTCGTTTTTGTCGGCATGACCGAGGATGTCGCCAGGGCCCTGGCAGGCGATGACGAGTGGTATGCATGGGATGCCTACCGGCGTTTCCTGGCCTCTTTTGCCGCAGCTGTCTGGAACCTGGATCTCGAGGCTTTTGACCTGATTGAAAAAGCCAAGCGCCGTCACGGTGTGGCCCTTAAGACCGAGCTTCCGGGGATCGCAATGCGCGAGGTGGTTGAAGCTTCCAAGGCGGCGATACGTGAGGCGGGTCATGCGGATCAACTGGAGGCGATTCTCAATGACGCCGAACTCCAGTTGCAAACTGCCCTGAAAGCGATACACGCTTCCTGGGACGGTGAGAGGGCATGCCGTTACCGTGCCATCAAGCACCTGAGCGATGGCTGGCACACGGCGGCTACGGTACAGCAGATGGCATCAGGTAACCGTACAAACGAGCAGAAATTACAGGCGGGCATGGACGAGATGCGCATCTCACTCACCGGCGTCATTCCCAATACCCGGATACAGGATTCAGGCTTTCGTGTCTTTACCGGTGATGTGAAGTTCAGCGCCTGCGGCGATGACCTGGTCGGTGGTTTAACGGCGGCGAAGTCCTTCGAGCCGGTGCAGCTACTGCGCTCCCTGGCGCCGATGCTGGAGCGTAAACTGAACCACATCAGCGCCCGTCTCAGGCGCTTCCTCGGTTCGGATGCCGAAGTCGAGTTCACGGTCGACCGTGGAGTGCTTAGCGTCCTGCAAGCGCGCAGCGCAGAGGTGGAATCGCACAACCCCCGCACTTTCAAAGATCCGGGCAAGGCAGCGGGGCGGGGTATCGGCATCAGCGGCGGCGCATTCCGCGGCCTGGTGGCTTTTGATGAGGCGGATGTCACGCGCCTCGCCGCGACAATTGGGCGAACGGCAGGCGGATGTCGATGGCGTGTTGCTGGTGCTGGAAAATCCAATCCCCGATGAAATTCCGTTAATCCTGTCGGTTGACGGCTTGTTGGCGGCCAGGGGCGGTTCTACCTCGCACGCTGCCGTCGCCGTTCACGGAATCGAGGACAAACAGTACAGTGCGGTGCTGGGTGTAGCGGAGCTGAGAGTGACTTCGGGAGAGGCCATCTTCAAAGAGACCAACGACGGGCCTGCGATTACCGTGCGTGCCGGTGACGTGCTGTCTATTCATGGACAAACCGGCGAAGTATTTATTGGCTCCCGCCAGATACTCGGTATCGAACCAGAGAACGTGACTACAGCTGAACCAGAAGAAACATCCGCATTGGCTTGAAAAGAAGTATATTTGGGGTCAGAGTAAAAACTATAAATATTGGCCCAATATGTAAATAGTTTCTGTTATATAGTTTTTACTCTGACCCCAAATATTCCAGCCAGGCCGGTACCGGCAGCCCTTTTTCACGCAGGAAGGAGGGGTTGAACATCTTCGACTGGTATCGTGTGCCAAAATCGCATAAAACCGTCACGATGGTGTGCCCCGGCCCCATCTGCCGGGCCAGTTGGATCGCGCCGGCGACATTGATGCCACTGGATCCACCCAGGCACAGGCCTTCTTCGGACAGCAGGTCGAAGTTCACCAGCAAAGCCTCTTCATCCGGGACCTGGAAGGCATCATCTACGGGTGCACTGGCGATATTGGCGGTGATACGGCCCTGGCCGATGCCCTCGGTAATCGAGCTGCCTTCCGCTCGCAACTCACCGTGTTTGTAGTAATTGAACATGCACGACCCAAGCGGATCAGTGACCGCGATCACGATGTTGGGGGTTTTTTCTTTCAGATATCGCCCGACGCCGGAGAGGGTGCCACCGGTGCCGATCGCACAGCAAAAGGCATCGACTGAGCCATCGGTTTGCCGCCAGATCTCGGGGCCGGTGGAGCGATAGTGACCGTCGCCATTGGACAGGTTTTCCCACTGGTTGGCATATAAAACACCGTGCTGCTCCGTCCTGGCGAGTTCTTCCGCCAGCCGCGCGGCGACGTGAACATAGTTTTCAGGATTTTTGAACGGTACCGCGGGAACTTCGTGCAACTCGGCGCCGAACAGCCTCAGCGTGTCTTTCTTCTCTTCGGATTGAGTATCGGGGATGGCGATTACCGTGCGGTATCCGCGCGCATTTCCGACCAGGGCAAGGCCGATGCCGGTATTGCCGGCTGTGCCCTCAACGATGACACCGCCGGGCTCCAGTTCACCGCGCTCCTCGGCGTCGAGGATGATGTACTTGGCCGCCCGGTCTTTTATCGAGCCGCCCGGGTTCATGAATTCGGCCTTGCCAAGAATGGTGCAAGCGGTCAGTTCGGAAGCCTGGCGCAGATGAATCAGGGGCGTGTTGCCAATGGCATCGGTTAATGTGTGGTAGGTTTCCAAGCCAGGGGTCCATGCTGTAGGTTCGTTCATTGTATCCGAGACCACCGGTTTCTTCTTTATACTGTCGCCTTAGTCTGCATAATGCGGTTTGGTGCTGCAAGGAGAGAAACATGGCTGGAGTCGAGAGACGGGTTGCGCTGGTTACCGGTGCAGGGCCGCGGGATTGGGCGTGAGGTAGCGAAGTTGCTGGCTTCACGCGGCGCCCGTGTTATGGGTATCGCGCGTAACGAGCAGGAATTGGCGGCCACAGGCCTGGACTACACAGTGGCCGACCTGGGCACGGCCGACGGCTGCGCGTTGGCGGTTTCGCAGACCGAAGAACGGTCGACCGATTGAAATCTTCGTATGCAATCACGGCATTGGTTCAGCCCACGAGCGGGTGATCTGGGAGCAGGATAGGGAAGATCTGGGACGAGACGATGCGCATCAACCTGGACGGGCCGTTTCACCTCTCGCGGCTGATACTCAAGGGCATGGTTGAGCGCGGCTACGGGCGCGCGGTTTACACGAGCTCGACGGCTGGCGAGCACGCTGAGCATGCCGGTAGTGCGTATAGCAGCTCCAAGCACGGCCTGATCGGGTTGATGCGCTCGGTAGCGCAGGACGGAGGGCGCTTATGGCATCACCTCGAATGCCGTATTACCCGGCTGGGTGCGCACGGAAATGGCCGAGCGTTCGGCCCGCGCAGAAGCGAAGAATCGTGGCATTACGCCTGAACAGGTATGGGATGAACGTGCTGCCCTGTATCCGCCGGGTCGCGTCGCCACGCCCCGGGAAGTGGCCGAGATGATTGCTTTCCTCGCCTCCGAAGAGTCGAGCGGCGTCAGCGGCCAGGCAATCACAGTTGCGCTTGGCGGTATTTGGTAGTGTTTAATAATAAACCGGGGTACGTCATGTATGGCGCTGAATTTTCCCTGTATTCGGGAAAGTTGCGCAGTTACCTGCGTAAGAAGGGAATTGAATTCACCGAAATACAACCCTGGCTGATGACCTACAAGCGGTTCATCGTTCCACGCACCGGGGTGCGGTACATCCCGGTGTTGCAGACACCTGAAGATGATGTCTGGCAGGACACCACGGTTATCATCGACCACATGGAAAAGCGTTTTCCGCAGCCGTCCGTTTACCCGGCCACGGCGAGGCGGAAGCTCGCTGCGCTGATTCTCGAGGTGTTTGGAGATGAATGGCTGTTGCTGCTGGCCATGCATTATCGCTGGAACTTTCCTGAACAGAATCTGCCGTTCATTTACGAGGAGTTCGGCAAGCTGATGTTTCCCCGCTTACCGGTCTTTTTGCAACGCAAGGTGGGTGAAAAACTGGGGGGGCGGTTTCGTGGCGCTGTGCCACGCCTGGGCATAACTGACGAAACCATTCCCGCTCTCGAATCCTGGTATGAAGGCTTGCTGGAGGAGTTGAATGAGCATTTCCTCCACCACGATTTCCTGCTGGGCCAGCATCCGACCATTGCAGATTTTGGTTTTATCGGCCCGTTTTACGCACACCTGTATCGTGACCCTGCGCCCGGAAAATTGATGCGCGAATCAGCGCCCAGGGTAGCTGACTGGGTGGAGCGGATGATCAGCCCTCAAGCGGTAGCCGGCGCGGAAAACGCCGGGCAGGCTGAATTGGCTGATGAAACCCCGCCTACCTTGATGCCCGTTTTGAGCCGTTTCGCAAAAGAACAATTACCCGTGTTGGTGGATACGGCCCGCATCCTGGATGAGCGTTCTGATGGTATTGGCACAGACGAAGTACCCCGGTTCCTGGGCATGCACGAGGTAAAAATAGCAGGTGTGCCGGTACAGCGCATCGTCATTCCCTACTCCCTGTGGATATTCCAGCGCCCACTGAATTTCTGGCGTTCGCTGGAAGGAGAGGAGCGGGTCCGGGCCACGCGCTTGCTGGAAGACATGGGCGCTGGCGACTTATTTGATATCAAGCAGCAGATCCGTCTCAGGCGTGAGAACAACAGGCTTTATCTTGACCGTGGCCAGGAGTTATCTGAATAAAATGCAGACCTCGAAAATTATCTGCCTGGGACTGGCAGCCGTTTTTAGCGTCGCCGCTTGTGCAACGACCACCGAGCCAGCGCTTGATGATGCGCGCCCCAACATTCTGCTGATCGTCGCGGATGACCTGGGTTATGCGGATCTTGGCAGCTATGGCAGTGACATCGCGACGCCGAATATCGACGCCCTCGCAGCACAAGGCCTGTTGTTTACACAATTTCACACGGCGCCGATGTGTGCGCCCACCCGCGCCATGTTGCTGAGCGGTAACAATAATCACGTCGCCGGCATGGGCAGGCAGGGCGTCAGCGGGATCCTGGGCTATGAACACCCGGCTTATGAAAATCACTTGTCTGATCGTATCATTCCTTTTCCGCGGTTGCTCCGGGATGTTGACTACCACACGTACATGGTGGGTAAGTGGCACCTCGGTGTGATACCCGAACACAGCCCGCAAGCCGCTGGTTTTGAGCGATCATTCAGTAATCTGCATGGTGCAGGAAGTCATTTCGATGCGGTTGGTTTTGAGGAAGGCGGCTCCCTGTACCGTGAGGACGGGGAATTCGTCGAGTGGCCCCGGGGCCGCTACTCGACTGACCTGTATACGGAAAAGTTGATCCATTTCATTGGCGAAAACCAGGAAGACGGCAAGCCATTTTTCGCATTCGCGGCCTACACTTCACCGCACTGGCCCCTGCAGGTGCCGGATGAGTACCTGGACCGCTATGCAGGAAGTTATAACGCCGGTTACGACCGCCTGCGCGAACAACGCTTCGAGTCGCTGAAGTCAGCCGGAATCATTCCGCATGCATCCACCCTTCCTCCCCGCAATGATGCGATCCGGCCGTGGGAAGATCTGGATACGGAAGAGCAAAGGATTGAAGCACGAAAAATGGAGTTGTACGCAGCCATGGTCGACAACCTGGATGATCACGTGGGCCGGCTGATCGATTACCTGAAGGCGAATGATCTTTACGGCAATACGTTGATCATTTTCATGGCGGACAACGGGGCAGCGGCAGAGGATTTCTATAACGACGAGCCGTTCAAAGATTACGTTCAGGAACATTACGACAATGCATACGGGAACATGGGCAGGGCATCGTCATTCGTATCCTATGGCCCTCAATGGGCAGAAGCCGGTACCGCACCGTTCCAGCGCCATAAGGGTTATACACGGGAAGGCGGTATCACGGCTCCCATGATCATTTCGGGTCCGGGGGTGGCCGCTCACGCGCAGAAGACTTCAGCCTACCTGACCGTAATGGACCTGGCGCCGACTTTCCTGGAACTTGCCGGGGCGGATTACCCGACCGGTGGCTCCGTGCAACCGATGCGGGGTGAGAGCATCAACGCACTTCTGGCCGGGACGGAGGATGCCGTGCACGATGAAAACTACCTAACCGTCCTGTCGCACAAGGGCCGGGTACTGGTACGTCAGGGTAAATGGAAATTATCCAATCTCGAGCCTCCCTTCGATGAGGACGAACTCGGGCTTTTTGACCTGGATGCGGACCCCGGCGAAACGCATAACCTTGGTGACAGCGAACCTGAAAAGTACCGGGAACTGCTGGAGTTATGGCGCACGGAGCGCAGGAATCTGGGAATCGTTCTGCCGCAGGATTTGTAGCTGGTTTTCAATCTGCGTCCTGCCAGGACGCAGCCGGATTGAAAGCACTATCAGTACTACTACCTGAGCGTCACCAGGTGATTAAGTTTCTCCCTGTCCTGCATCAGGACCTCGAATTTACCGTATCCCGCAGCCCGTCCGATGGACTGGTACGTTGACAGTGTCTCCGGAAAATCATTGCTTTGCACATGATCTACCAGGCTGGTCATTTCCACATGATCCAGAGCCCTGTAATTTTTCTTCGCGAAATCTACCCAGCGGTGCAGGTATTCCTCCCTTGTTTCGTCTTCGGCGTGAAAAACGTCGATAATCGCGACCAGGCCTGCCGGGTTCAGAACGCGGCGGCATTCCTCCAGCACCTGCTTCTTGGCCTCGGCGGTTTGGAGGTGATGAAGGGAAAAGCTCGCAACGATTACATCGAAGCAAGCGGTCAGCGCCCGCAGTGTATCCAGCAGATCACCCGCGTACAGACGGGACGGAATATCCAGTGACGCAAGGTTGGCTTCAGCCTTTGACAGCGCCGTTTCAGATTGATCCACACCGCAGTACACACTGACGTCCAGTTCTTCCAGCATTGGCCGGATCGGTGACACATCACCGCAACCGAGATCAAGGACAGCTATTGGCCCGTTGAATCGCTTTTGTATTTCGTGTTGCAGGTGGCTGAAGAACGCAACGTGGTACATGTAGTCATGATCCAGCAACTTCTGGTAGGCGCGCCATTCGTCAAACAGGGGGTCTGTCATGAATAGGTACTTTGCGGCTTGACCTGTATTCGGGTTTATAGTTTACCGTGCATCATCAACGAGGTTCACGTCATTCACATTGTAATAAGCCCAAAACGGCCATCTGGTGGTCCATTTGCTCGCCATACCACTTGGGAATGAGAGTATCGGAGGTAATGTTCAGCCCCTTTTCCTCGTTCTTGACCCTCAAAGCCACGACGTTCCCGCTGAAACGTGTATCGGGGCCGGGTGGGATGAGTGTTCCATCGGGTAAAGTGAAATTGATGACCCCATCCGGATTTCGGCTAAGGCCAAACCCCTCCTCATGTACCAGGCGGTGGTGCCGGCGGCAGAGAAGCGCTAAATTCTCCATCGAAGTTTCACCACCATCTGCCCAGTGCTGGATGTGATGGGCATCAACAAATCGGCTGCAACTGCAACCGGGGAAGCGACAGCCTCCGTCTCTGCGTTTCAAAGCCCGCCGGATGGCCGGTGGAATGGAGCGGGTTTTACGCCCCACACTGAGCGGTTCCCCCTCATTGTTGTCATGCCAATGCACCACAGAGCAGTCACAGGCCATGCGCCGGGATGTTTCCGCTGAAACATGGCCGCGATCTTCAATCTCTGACTCGGCGCCATTCCCATCTTCCTTAAGGGTCTCAATATCGGTATGGATGTTGACCAGGTAACGGTCGCCGCCGGAGGATTCACTCTTGGTTCCGGCCAGAAAACCCTCAGCCACCCGCACCAGTGCATCTGAACGGCGTGATTCGAAGGCATAAGGCACTACCTGCTCAATTGGCAGGTTTTGGTCTATTTCCTTATCAACCTCTTCGGGTACCTGTTTTTGTTCTTCAAACAACTGCTCTTCGGCCGCATCCAGCGCCTTGGAGATCAGCGCGCCCTGTTCCGGGCTCAGGCGTCCGCTTAAGACCCAGGATCCATCGTCATCTTCATACAGACTCAGTCTGCGTTTGGCGTGCTGCAACTCGCCCTGCTCTAAAGCTTCGATGCGCTTGACCTTGCGGTACAGGCGCACATGAGTTTCTACATGGGCAGCCGTGCCATGAAAGGCTACGTTGAGCAGCACCTCTTCATTGCGCGGGGTTGCCACCCGGGTCATGGCCCGCACTTTGGAAAAACTCACTTTGCCCTGACGAAAAGCGGCCAGGGTTTTAGGCAGTGCCGGCAAAGCGCGCGCCACGCGAACCCGCTCGCGGGCGGTACCCATGCTCATGCTGCATTTCCAGTTCAGCCAATGCGCACAGGAATTAATGCCTGTACCGTGCCAGCCGCCTTCTTCATCGAAAACCTGGATCAGTTCCAGCAGCTGACAGGTACCGGCGGCCAGATGGGCGGCCATTTCGGTGATCTCGTCGCCAAGGCGGGACATGTCTTCAAAGTGCTGGGGGTCGGGGTGCTTGCCGGTGATGGGAGGCTTGCTGATTGGCTGGCTTGGGAGGGGGCGGATCATGGTAGATTTCCTTGATTTAAATACTATATCAGTATACAGTATAAAGTATATAAAAGCAATATATAACAATAGGATATATAGATATTTAGAAACAATAAATCAGTCCATTGCACAAGGCCAGACACACATCATTTGTAATCGCTCATATCCGGTTCCTGCGATATGCATCGTTGAAATTCACACAGTCCGGACCCAAAGGGAGCACAGGGTTTTCCGTGAAAGTGGTCAAAAGCCTGCTCATTTATGTTCGCTGGTTCGCGCCGTTGAAGAATATGACAGCTGGATTTTCACCCTGGACTATCCAATGTGGGATGCCATCCGGTCCGATCCGCGCTTCATAGAACTGTGGCCGATCCCGTACGAAACTGCGCTGATATTCATAGCTGTTTGAGTACGGCTTACTGGCTGTAACCAGACGTGATCTATCTGAGTCGAACATTTCGGCTGTCGACCCATTGCGGTCCTTCAGCTTCTGCCAGACATTGCTCTCAGACACGCAATTGTTGGCATTTGTGCAACAAGCGACTAATCTTGATGACAACAACGCTTATTCAGAAGCCACACTTTGTCCTTATTCATCGAACTCAAACGTCGTAACGTATTCAAGATAACCATCGCTTACATCGTCATGGCGTGGCTGGTAATGCAGGTTGTTGATGTCATTTTGAACAACATCACTGCCCCCGTCTGGGTATTCCATGTTCTGTTGTTGTTCCTTGCTATCGGGCTTCCTATCGCGATGTTTTTTGCCTGGGCATTTGAAATGACGCCTGAGGGTCTCAAACGCGAATCCGAGGTGGACCGCAGCCAGTCGATCACCACGCAGACCGGCCGCAAACTGGATTTCATCATCATCGGGGTGATGGCGGTGGCGCTGGGTTATTTTGTCTATGACAAATTGGTACTTTCAGCCGAGCGTGATGCTGTCCTGGTGGAATCGACAACACAGGCTGTGGTTGAGCGGGCTGCCACAAAAGAAGCATCCGTGGAATCCGACAAATCTATTGCAGTGCTGTCATTCGTCAACATGAGTGACGATGCCAGCAATGAGTTCTTTTCCGATGGCTTGTCCGAAGAACTAATAAACTTGCTGGCCAAAATTCCGAGGTTGCGGGTAACCTCACGCTCCTCGGCATTTTCTTACAAGGGCAAGGACTTCAAGATCGCAGATGTTGGCCGTGAATTAAACGTCAGCAATGTGCTGGAAGGCAGCGTACGCAAAGTCGGAAACCAGGTGCGGATTACTGCGCAGTTGATCAAGGTGGATGGTGATGTCAACTTGTGGTCAAAGACTTTTGACCGCTCTCTGGACAACATTTTCGCCATCCAGGACGAGATCGCCTCCGAAGTCGTGGCGCAACTGAAGGTCACCCTGCTGGGCGATGCGCCCGTGGTGCGGGAGACCGCCCCGGAAGCTTATGCGCTGTATCTGCAGGGCCGTTATCTGCGCCGACAGAATACGGCCGGGGCGTTTGAGCAGGCCCAGACGCTGTTGCAGCAGGCGTTGGCGATTGATCCCGACTACGCCGCGGCCTGGGTAGAGTTAGGCGCTGTGTACCCAAACCAGGTGAGCATTGGCCTGCGGCCCATTGACGAAGGCTACACGCTGTCCCGCGAGGCGATTAACAAAGCATTGGCAATCGATCCGGAATTTGCACAGGCGCACAGCCGCCTCGGCTTGATCGCGATGTTTTATGACAACGATCTGGCCGCTGCGGCGCAGTACTTCGAGCGTGCGCTGCAACTTGAACCTGCCAATAGCGACATTATCGGCAACTCTGCCAACCTGACCGCGTCGCTCGGCCGACTGGATGAATCCATTGCGCTGGCTGAATTTGTAGTAGCCCGTGATCCGGTCAACCCCGATAGTCATTTCAAACTGGGCTTGTATTACAGCTACTCCAGGCGATGGGATGAAGCTATCGCTTCCTACAGTACTGCGCTGACGCTGAGTCCGGGCCGTAGCAGTGCGCAGTACCATATCGGCACAGCGCTGCTGTACAAGGGCGAGCCGCATGCTGCGCTGGAAGCCATGCAGTTGGAAGATTCTATTTGGCGTATGATCGGTTTGCCCATGGCCTACCACGCACTGGGCCGGGCGGGCGAGTCTGACGCCGCACTGTCGGTGCTAATTGAACAAGTAGAACAGAGTGCGGCCTTTAATATTGCTTACGTGCTGGCCTATCGCGGTGAGGCTGACCGTGCCTTCGAGTGGCTGGACAAAGCGGTACAGTACAAAGATGCGGGCCTGGCACAAATCCTGGATAAACCACAGTTTGCCAACATCTACGACGACGCGCGCTGGTTGCCTTTCCTTGAGAGCATCGGCATGTCACCCGTGCAACTGGATGCCATTGAGTTCAAGGTGATGTTGCCCAAATAAGGTGTGAGCGTGCCATCCAAATTACCAACCACGAAGGGCTGCTTACGGCCGAGTGCAGAGAAAAGCGGTGCTAATATTTACACCTGTTGTATAGCTGCTTTGGAGGCAGGACCGGACTGTCGCTCCAATCAATTACCCATAGCTGCACCCAAGCCAGGGGGTTCGTACAGCTCAGGAACTGCTGTCGGCCAACGCTGATTTCAGTCGTCAGCCATATTTACGATCAGAAATACAATGGCGCAGGATCCGAAAAACTGAAACGCATTTTCAAGAGAGCCCCGTCCGATCTCTGTCTGCCACATCTGGAAGTAACCGCCCGCTACGACGCCAAAAAAGCCCAGCCACACGACGATACCCATACCACAGCCGAGAAGCGCGAAGGTTTTGGCCGCGTTGAACTGCCCGGCCGGCGCATTCCTTGCCGCCCATAGATCCCACGCTCCTTTGGCCGCTAACAGTCCAGCTGCATACTCGCACAAAATTACGATGGCCAGTGTTGCCCAGACCAGGACAGGATTGTGGATGGCGGCGCCGAACGTTGACGGATAAACCGTGTGATCCGCCATTCCGGTGACGTATGCGAATGCCTGGTAGGCAGCCTCGAGGTTTGCCACGTTCTGGCTGGCATACACCAGGCAGAGCAGGGAAATGATTACGACCAGAGTGATTTTGAGATAACGGATTGCCATGTGCCTCTCCTGTTTATTTCTGTACGAACCAAGTATAGGAGATGCAATGGTCTTTTCAATCAGTTGATGCCGGTGGGTAGTTTTACTTGGCGAGATCTTACAAATCCTGCTCCAACTGAAAAACGTGCTGAGTACTGGCTTGTTGTAGAATACCCGTATGAGTGTTGCTCGGCGGACATGCGGCATTGCGCTGGTATTTTTGCTGGTCTGGGGACAGGTCGCGCTGGCGCGGCATGTCTGGGTTCATGCGACGCCTCATTTCGATACCTGTGAGCTCTGTGTCAGCCAGGCCCAGTCGTCTGGCGGCATCTTGCCGCAAACCGTTTGTCTGGTAGTTGTCACAGACAGCGATCCCTTCTACCTACCGCTGCACCGGTCTCACATATCCCTGTTACCTACCCGGCCACAGCAGGCCCGCGCACCGCCCTTTATCGCCTGAATTGGTTTTCTGAACCGGTCGGCGCCCCGTTAATCAAGGCGTCGTATTCCTGCAATTTTACAGGAGGCGAAAAATGCGTAACAAACTACGAACAATGCTGTGGGTGATTTTTCTGCCGCTGGCATTCCCGGCCTGGGGACAGGATCAGCAGGCCACTGAAATCGATATCCTGCGCTCTGAACTTGCGCAACTGCGCGCTGATTATGAGGAGCGCATCGAGGACCTGGAACAGAGACTCAATGCAGCTGAACTCAAGACTGAACAAGCGTCACTGGAGGCTTCACAGGCCACATTAGCTGCGCGCGAGCCCCAAGCCGTGCCTGCCGCAGTGCCTGTAGCCGCACCTCCACCCGAGCGGACCGGCGCTACGTCCAGCAACGCTTTCAATCCTGCCCTGGGTGTTATTTTCCAGGGCCAGGCCTGGGCCTATAACAACGACCCTGATGACTATTACATTCCGGGCTTCCCACTTGGCGGCGAGGCCGGGCTTGCACCGGAGGGACTGGCTCTGGCCGAGACCGAAATCAATATCTACGCCAACGTCGACGACAAGTTCACTGCCTGGCTGACGGCGCCGCTGGTGCTGGAAGATGGCGAGGCGGGTATCGAAATCGAGGAGGCCTGGGTCGAGACGCTCAAGCTGCCGGCCGGCTTGTCATTACGCATGGGCCGGTTTTTTTCAAACATTGGCTATCTCAACACCAGGCACGCGCATACCTGGGATTTCGCTGACCAGCCCCTGGTTTACCGGGCATTCCTGGGCAGTCAGTACCTGGATGATGGCTTGCAGCTCCGCTGGATGGCGCCGACGGACTTCTACCTGGAGTTAAGCGGTGAACTGTTGCGCGGGGGCCGTTACCCGGCAGGTGGGGCCGCCAATTCAGGGCTTGGCAGCCACACGCTGGCTGCACATACAGGGGGCGATGTCGGCTTTTCAAACAGCTGGCTGTTCGGTTTTTCTTGGCTGCACGCCGAAAGTGACCCACGTGAATCGGGCAGTGAAGACGACCCGGTCATCTTTACTGGTGATACGGACCTGCTGATCGCTGATTTTGTCTGGAAATGGGCGCCCAATGGCAATTCCCGCCAGCGCAATTTCATCTTCCAGGCAGAATACATGCTGAGCAAGCAGGATGGTGATTACGCCTTGCCCGATGCCTTGCCGCTGCCCTGGGATATCGACCAGCGAGGCTGGTACGCCCAGGCCATTTACCAACCCTGGCCCCAGTGGCGGATTGGAGCCCGCATCGACCGACTCTCCAGCGATACGCCCAGTCCGGTATTTACCGGATCCGTGCTCGATCCCATGGGAAAGCATCCCTCCCGCTACAGCCTGATGGTGGACTGGTCAAACAGCGAGTTCAGCCGCCTGCGCCTGCAGTATAACCATGACAAGTCAGGGGTCGAGAACGACAATCAGTTCGCCCTCCAATACATCTACAGTATCGGCGCCCATGGCGCCCATACGTTTTGAAGGCCGGGGAAGCATCATGAAAAATAAAGTACTGACAGTGATGGTTTTTTGTATCGCCGTGCAACTGCCCCTGAATGCCATGGCAGCGCTGCGGATATTTGCCTGTGAGCCAGAGTGGGCTGCGTTGGCCGAAGAACTCGGAGGCGATCAGGTCAAGGTTTCCGTCGCCACCAATGCCTTTCAGGATCCGCATTACCTGGAAGCCCGCCCCAGCCTGATTTCCAGGATGAGGCGCGCTGACCTGCTCATCTGCACCGGCGCACAGTTGGAAATTGGCTGGCTGCCCATGCTGCTCACCAAGGCCAATAACCCCGGGGTTCGGCCCGGCAGCCCGGGTTATTTCGAAGCGGCTGATTTTGTACGGCACCTGGAAGTACCCGCCTCGGTTGATCGAAGCCAGGGTGATGTCCATCCCCAGGGAAATCCGCATATCCAGATGGATCCACGCAATATTTTTCTGGTTGCCATCGCTTTGAGCGAGCGCCTGGCCGTCCTGGATCCGGATCATGCGGAGGATTATCAATCAAGGCTGGAGCAGTTCCTGATCGATTGGAATGCCGCCCTTGTGATCTGGGAAGCTGAAGCCCAGCCGCTGAGAGGTAAGCGCGTGGTCACCCATCACAAGAGCTGGGTTTACCTGGAGAACTGGCTGGGCCTTGAATTGGTCGGAACACTGGAGCCGGTGCCGGGTATTCCCCCGACTGCATCCCACCTGGCCAAATTGCTGGCCCAGTTGGGTGATGACGGAAGTGGCGCCGATTTCATTATCCGGTCGCCTTTCCAGAGCGACAAGGCCTCGGAGTGGCTGTCTGAACGCACCGCCATACCCGAGCTGGTGCTGCCCTTCACAGTAGGTGGCAGCGAAGAGGCGGGCGACCTGTATGGCCTGTACAGTGACACCATCAAGCGCCTTTTGGAGGTATCGAAGTGAACTGGGATGTGCTGGACTGGACCATACTCGGCCCGGCGATGGTGGCCGGGCTCCTGGTGCTCAGCACGCATGTGCCGCTTGGCCAGATGGTGCTTAAGCGCGGTATCATCTTTATTGATCTCGCCCTTGCGCAAGTGGCGGGCCTGGGGGTGATCGCGGCAGGCGTGTTTGGCTGGGAAGATAATCGCTGGATTGTGCAAATCGCTGCGGTCTCCGCAGCACTGATCGCAGGGATTTTTCTACACTGGACCGAAAAACGCTGGCCCCATTCGCAGGAAGCCCTGATTGGTACGCTGTTTGTGCTGGCAGCCACCGGCAGCATTCTGCTGCTGGCGGGAAATCCACACGGAGGTGAGCATCTCAAAGACTTGCTGGTTGGCCAGATCCTGTGGTCCACGTGGGGCACGCTGATACCCATTGCGGTCGTATCTGCCGCTCTTCTTGCCACGTGGATGGTTCTGCGTGAACGCATACACGGGCTGGGTTTTTATGTCGCCTTCGCATTCGTAGTAACCGCCTCGGTTCAGATCGTTGGCGTCTACCTTGTATTTGCCAGCCTCATCATCCCCGCACTTTCCACCCGGCGTTTGTCAGGCGCCAGGCGCATCTATGCCGGTTACCTGATCGGTGCTTTGTCCTACTTTGCAGGGCATCGTTCTGTCCGCCATGCTGGATTTGCCAACCGGCGCGGTCATCGTGTGGACCATGGCCCTGATTTCAGTCATTGCCGGCTTCCTGATTCCCAAATTTAACGGTCCGGCACGGCGATAATTACCGGGCCGTTCAGTGCGGCCAGGACTTTCTGATCCCGGCCGTAGACGTCCTTGTAAAAACGGACCTTGCCACCGGGGTCTATGCTGGCTGTCAGGTAGAGGATCACGACCGGCATCTTTGGTGAGGGGTGAATACGCTGGGTTTCCCTTGAGGCCACGATAGCCTCCAGTTCTGAGCGGTTGTATTTCACCGGATCATCCAGCACCAGTTCAGCCAGCTTGAGCGGATCCTCAATACGGACGCAGCCAGAGGAAAAAGCCCGCTCGGAGTGTGACGAACAACTCGCGGTGTGGCGTATCGTGCAGGAACACGAAGTGTTCGTTCGGGAAAATGAATTTGACCGTACCCAGCGAATTGTTGGGGCCTGGGATCCTGCCGCAGGGTGTAGGGGACGCCCTTGCTGTACTGGTTCCAGTCCACCGTCGATGGGATCGACGAAATTTTCCGTTACGGTCGATCACCCTGATGTTTTTCGATGCCAGGTAGTTCGGGTTTTTCTTGATTGCAGGCAGTGTGTCATTGCGCAGGATGCCGGGTGGAATGGTCCAGGTTGGATTGAATTCCAGGTACGCGATGTCACCCCGGAATACAGGGGTTTTCCGGTAGTTCTTGCCGACCATCGCACGTGTGGACCACTCAAGCTCGCCATCCTTGAAGAAGAAAGCCCTGAATCCGGCAATATTGACCGCAACCATCGTGTCAACGGCTTCCTGGTTCACCCAGCGCAGGCGTTCCAGGGAAATGCGTAACTGGTCGACCCGGGTTTCAACGGGGATGTTCATCGCGGCGATGGACTGCTTGCCGACTATGCCGTCATCATCCAGTGCGTGCCGCGCCTGGAAACCCTTTACTGCTAGCTCGAGTTCCCGGTTGAATACCGGTGAATTTGTATTGGCGCCTGCCGGAAGATCGCTGGTTGTCGCCAGTCGCCTGCGAATAGCGACAACACGGGAATCCTGGTCGTCCAGGCGAAGCGTGGGGCCTTCCGGCACCATCGGCCAGCCACCGTTGACGGCGATATTGCGGTACACGGTCAACTGGTACTGAAGTTGCCGGTATATTGGTCCTGTCGGTGCGACCATTTCGATGAAATCGGCCAGGGATGAAGACTCGACTGCTTGCTCAATGGTCAAGGTGGGCGACTGGTGGCGGAAGGTTTCCCTGCGGAAATTGATGTCCGGATCCAGCTTGCTGCCTTCCACCTTGCCGAAGCGCCGGTGGTAACCGTAGCGAAGCAGGCTTTCCGTCAGCAATATGTCGGCCTCAGCCTCGATCTCAGCGGATGATGAAGACTCCCGTCGTTGCAGGACCTGCTGCAGCTGCTCAATGTTGTAGTCGGCCGGGATCAGGCCGTGGTCGGCGGAGTCGTTGATTAACTCCATCAGATCCCTGATCCTGGCCGGCCTGGTCCAGAATGGGGAGAAATCATGCCCCTCGTAAACCTCGAACAGGAGGGCCTGGGCCAGGATATCCACACCGCGGATGACCAGGTCATCGGTACGCAGCATTTGCTCGATGTCCTGGTTTACTTCCGGTTTGGCGCCCGTTTCTGCGGCGTTCAATGCAGATGTACCGGTCAGTAAGAAAAAGACAGTGAATAAAGCTGCAAACCGCTTGCTGAAGTTCATTTGATTTTCCTGGAATCAGAGGTGAAAAATTATTAGGGCTAACAGGGCCCCAAGCCTACCAATAGCGCACTCTGCCCGTATCAACGTGTACAAAGTCCGAGCCGGGGTAATAACCCACACCGCCAAGTTTGAGGCTCCGGGCGGTATCGCGCAGCACTTCGAGATCCAGGCCATTGAGGCGGACGTCGATGGCATTACCAATGAGGTGCTGGCTTTTCTTCGCAACACCCGAACTCCTGGCGCGGAGCATTTCATTGGTTTGCGGTGAACGGTAGGCGGAAATCACTTCCCAGGTATTGGTATTTCCGGTGGCTAGCTGAATCCGCCACAGGATATCCATCAGTTCCGGATCGAGATCCCGTTGTTTGCCGTCCCGCCAGTCGGCCAGGAAAATCCTTATCCTCGTCAGGGCCTCAGGATCGTATTCGCCCTGCCTGTAATAAGCTACTTCAAGTACCTTGCCGGTATGGGTGTGGTAAAACTTCAAGATCCGTTCTTCGCCGGTATTTCCGGATAAACCGGGAAAGGCGGTCAGTCCGGCAAGCAGCAGGGAAATTTTGAAAAAACGTGTCATCATTGGTTTTGGAAATTGGCTACTGGGAATGGGTTCGAACTGACTATTATACAGGCCCGGGATACATGGGCCATAGCTGAGTAACTATGTTACACGCTGCAATCGCAAACTTGCTGGTGATCGTGCACCTCCTGTTCGTCCTGTTCGTGATTCTGGGCGGATTCCTGCTGTTTAGCTGGCCCAGGGTTGCCTTCGTTCATTTACCTGCTGCCGCCTGGGGCATGTTAATAGAACTCAATCACTGGATATGCCCGTTGACACCCCTCGAGCAGAGCATGAGGCGCGCTGCGGGGGAGGCGGGCTATACCGGCGGATTTATTGACCATTACATGGTTCCGTTGATCTACCCCGAGGGCTTGACGCCGGAAATTCAATGGGTGCTGGGCGCCGTCGTGTTGCTGGTGAATGCCGCAATATATGGGATCTGGTTGTTGAAGCGCAAGTAGGAAAGCGTTCATAATTTGAATTCCATGCAAAACAACCGGGAAAAATCAAAAGTCAGGCTGGCCGCACTCGTCATTGCGCCCTTGATCAGCCTGTCATTGATCCTTTTCGGTGATTTGGCGCCTGATAATCCAAAAATTACCTACACACTGGCGATAGCAATATTGATGGCAATCTGGTGGGTTACCGAGGCCATACCGCTAGCCGCAACAGCATTACTCCCCGTTGTCCTTTTCCCGTTGTTTGGCGTTGTTGACGGGAAAACGATTTCCGCCATGTATTTCAACCACCTGATCTTCCTTTTCATAGGTGGTTTTTTAATGGCCCTGGCCATGGAACGCTGGAATCTGCACAAACGCATCGCCATCAAGATTCTCATTTTTTTTGGCGTCAGCCCCGGAAGAATACTGATGGGTTTCATGTTTGCCACCGCTTTCCTGTCGATGTGGATGTCGAATACGGCGACGACCATGATGATGATTCCAATCGCCCTTTCGATCATTTACAAACTGGAGGAAATCCTGGGTAAAGCAAAATTGGGGAGTTACTCCATCGGCTTGTTGCTGGGCATAGCCTATTCAGCATCCATCGGGGGGATAGCGACACTGGTCGGCACGCCACCCAACCTGTCGTTTGCGCGCATCGTGAATATCATTTTCCCCACCATGCCGGAAGTGTCATTTGCCGACTGGTTCATTTTCGCCATCTGGGTCACCGTGCCGGTTTTCCTGGCGGCCTGGCTCCTTTTATTCCTGATGTATAAACCGGCGCATCCGTGGAAAGGCTTGAAAAGGGAGGATTTCAGGCAAGAGTACCAACTGCTGGGCAAGGCAAAACCGGAAGAAAAAATTGTATTTGTGCTGTTTGTCTTGATGGCGCTGCTGTGGGTCTTCAGAACGGGGTTTCATATCGGACCGGTCAACATTCCGGGGTGGGCACAGCTATTCAACAATCCGAAATATATAAACGACGGCACCGTGGCCATCGCGATTGCGATTATCCTGTTCATCATTCCATCAAGTTCCAGGAAGGGGGAAAGAATCATGAATTGGGAAACAGCCAACCGCCTTCCCTGGCATATCGTGCTTCTGTTTGGCGGTGGTTTCGCCCTGGCCAAAGGATTTGTCGAATCCGGCCTGTCCATGTGGTTTGGTGAGCAATTAGCCGGGTTGGCGGGAACCCATCCCATGGTTCTCATGTCGGTTATCGTTGCGATGATGTCGTTTCTGACCGAGTTGACATCCAATACCGCGACCACCGAAATGATTCTACCCAGACACTGGTCGGTACGCCACCCAACCTGTCGTTTGCGCGAATCGTAAATATCATTTTTCCGGCCATGCCGGAGGTGTCGTTTGCCGACTGGTTTATTTTTGCCATCTGGATCACCGTGCTGGTTTTCCTGGCAGCCTGGCTCTTGCTGTTCCTGATGTATAAACCGGCACAGCCGTGGGATGGATTGAGCAGGGAGGATTTCAGGCAAGAGTACCAACTGCTGGGCAAGGCCAAACCGGAGGAAAAAATTGTATTTGTGCTGTTCATTTTGATGGCGCTGCTGTGGGTCTTCAGAACCGGGTTTCATATCGGCCCGGTAAACATCCCGGGATGGTCACAATTATTCGACAATCCGGGCTATATAAACGACGGCACGGTGGCCATTGCGATCGCCGTTATCCTGTTCATCATTCCATCGAGATCAAGGAAGGGAGAAAGAATCATGAACTGGGAAACAGCCAACCGTCTCCCCTGGCATATCGTGCTTCTGTTTGGCGGTGGTTTCGCCCTGGCCAAAGGATTTGTCGAATCAGGTTTGTCGGTCTGGTTTGGTGAGCAGTTATCCGGATTGGCGGGCACTCATCCCATGGTGCTCACGTCGGTTATCGTGGCGATGATGTCGCTCCTGACCGAACTGACATCCAATACGGCGACCACCGAAATGATTCTCCCCATCCTGGCGGGCCTGGCCGTGAGTATCCAGGTCAATCCCTTGCTGTTGATGATACCGGCGACGCTGGCCGCCTCCCTCGCGTTTATGCTGCCGGTGGCAACCCCACCCAACGCGATCATTTTCGGAACCGGACACCTGCGGATCAAAGACATGGTCAAAACGGGGTTCGCGCTGAACCTGGTGGGAATTGTCATAACCGTACTTGTGACCTGGTTTTGGGGAACAATCGTTTTCAATATCGACGTGGCCAGTTTCCCCGAATGGGCGACGATAATGACCGGAAGCGGGCAATAGCTGCGAGCTAAATTTGCAGATTGAAGCGGAGATAGCGGATGGAACCCTTTTCCACTTCTGTTTTGAAGCGGTCCAGCCAGAACTTGATGCTTGCCAGGTCAAATCCCGCCAGGTCGATATCCGGCGCCGTGCCGTTGGTCAGGGCGCCGGCGCCCAGCAGCAACAGTTTGCGTTTCAGCTTCCGGACCAGGCTGGTCAGTCCGGCGCTTTCATCCGCCATTGTCTGAATTTTGAATCCTGCCGCCAGGAACATTTCCATGTAGGTTTCCTGGTCCACTGCATCAGCGAGACAGGTCCAGGGGGCGAGGATCCCCGGCAATATCTTCGGGCAGGGCGCCGCTGGTGGCCATGTCCGTGATGGCCAGTTTGCCTCCGGGTTTCAATACGCGCCTTATTTCCGCCAGTATGGTTTCCTGCTCACTGAACAGGCTGAAGGTACATTCAGCAATTAGGCCATCCAGTTCTGAGTCATTGAATGGCAGTTGGTGGGCATCGGCCTGGCAAAACCGTACGGTGGCTTGCCCGGCGTCCATTCGCTGGATGGCCCGTTCAATATTGGCGGCGCTGATATCGACTGCGCTTACCCGGAAATCATAATACCGGGCGAGCATCATTGCCGTCGTACCGGTGCCGCAGCCGAGATCGGCAATTGCCGCACCGGCCGGAAGGTTCATCGCGGCAACCGTCCTGTTGGTGAGTTCCTCCCCGCCCGGGTGGAAAATATCCTCTGCCAGGTGGCGGACCCAGTCCTGCTCATAGAAAGTTGAGCAGCATGACGAGGGCCGTAATGTATTTTGTGCTGTACCGGACGATTCAGGGATTGCTGACACTCAATTTCTCCTCATCTTCCAGGGCATTCAGCGACCAGTCGTAGGTCCGGTAGCGGGTGCGGTACCTATTGTCCTTCGCGGCCTGTAACTGCTCGTTGAGCCCGGGCTCCGCGTACTGCTGCAGGTAACTGGGGAGGTCTTTTGGGAAGTCCTTTTTGTACCACTTGAAAATGCTCGACAGGTACAATTCTTCGCCTTCTATTGACACATTTTCCGGCTTATTGATAAATTCCCGCGCGGCTTCATCGAGTTGATCATCGGTCCATTCCCAGGGCCGCAGCACCGGGCAGGATTCACTGCCGCAATTCAGCGCAAAATGCAGTCGCGGGTCCTTCTGATTACGCAGCACTTCTTTTTCGAGCTTGTACAGGTTGGTTTCCTCGCCTCCCACCACGACCTTGCGATCATAAAAAAAGCCCTTGCCGGGAACCACCCTGGAAGTGACGGAAATCTTCACATCGCGCACGCTTTCCAGCGGCCAGTATTCCAATACGGCCCGCAGAACCAGGGTGTTGTAAGTGTTGATCCAGTAGCTGCGTTGCGCGGCCTTGGTGGGAAACAGCTGTGGATGGCTTACCGGGCTGATCCGGGCGATCAGGGCTACCTGGCGGTCCAGTGCGGCCAGGTCCTCCGGTGAATTTTTCCAGGTCTCATAGTCGACTTTTGCACCATCATCGACGGAGTATTTCCTGACCAGTTCAAGAAATGGACTATCCGAATACACTGGATCCTTCCCTGCCGGCCGCTGTCGTCAAACTGGTCTCCCGCTTTGCTGGAATCGGGTGGCGATTCTGAGAAAGCCTGCCCTTCCGAACAGAATCAAGCAGCGCCAGGGCCGGGATGATGAAATAAATGCCTGGTTTCATGCATTGATCACCTTGATGCCAGTCAAAGGACCAGCCGCCATACGCGGCCGGTTGATCGCGTTGTATTCGCAGAACGACACGGGATTGCCGTTCCTGTCTAGAATGTGGACACAACACTGGTCTACCCGGTCCTGGTCATAGGTCCAGGCGTCCATGAACGGCTTGATGCTGATGGTTAGCAGATTGTCCCACAGGCTTTCGCCGCCGGATTGAGTCTCAACGAGCGCATCCAGCAGGCGGTCAACCCCGGCATCATCCAGATCCTGCAGCATCCCCGTCGATCTGCCCGTCCGAGGTGATCCAGCGAATGGCTTCGCTGATGGCCTGCGGGCCATTGATCGTATCAGTGAATGCATCGATCAGCTCCCGGGATTCATCGCTGTCCCAGGTCTCATAGCGGGGGAAATAACGGGAAACCGGGAGCAGGCCGACTGGCGTTCGAAACGCCACCGCCATGCGGAAACAATTGGGATCCGAGCAAGGAATAGGGGACAAAATCCTGTGGCGAGAACACGCTGAACTGATCACAGATCAGGTTCACTGTATCTGCCAGTGTAATTCGATCCCGGCGCCGGGGATTGTCGTAGCGGCCGGAGTACATGGCGGGCTGGATCACGACATTCTTGAGCGCCGGGTTTTCTACAGCCAACTGTACAAAGTCGCCCACTTCATGGTCATTGATGCCCCGGGTCAGGGTCATTACCGGGTGAATGTTGATGCCCAGGGACTGGCAGTTATCCAGGGCGCGGCGCTTGATGTTGAGCAGGTCTTTGCGGCCGCGCAGCGCTGCATGGGTGTTGTCTTCGAAACCGTCAAATTGCAGGTAAACAAAGACCTGATCGCCGGCGCGTCTGCTCATACAGTTTGCCAGGCGTTTGGTGAAGGCCGGCTGGGCCAGCTTGATGCCGTTGGAATTGATACAGACCTGGTGGAAGCCACGCTCGAAAAGCAGGTCGACCATATCAAAAAACCGGGGATGAACGGTGGGCTCACCGCCGGATAGCTGGATCATGTCGGATCCGCTCTTGCCGCCAGCGACCAGTTGATCTACCTGGCGCGTGAATTCTTCCAGGCTCATCATTCCTGAATGCAATGGTGAGGAACCGGCAAAGCAGGTCGGGCAGCTGAGATTGCAGCGTTCGGTGATCTCGATCAGGATCGTGCAGCTGTGATTTGTCCAGGGCGCCGAATCTGTGCCATTTGAAATTTCTGTCGCCGGCAGGCCACAACTGCTGCCGCAACAGGATGCGCCCTGGCCCCGGCGTGCAGTGGGCTCGAGGTAATGTTTGATATCCGAGGAAAGAAGAGCGGAAAAATGGCCATGCCGGGTACAACTCTTGTCCATCCAGACTTCACCGTGGCGCTCAAACACTTCCGCGTCAACCGGCTCCAGGCACTGGGGGCAGATACTGGTGGTGTTCTTGATTTTTCTGCCCGGGTCACAGGAATCAGTCAGCAAGGGGGAAGACCCGGTTTCCTCAGGCGTGTTTTCCAGGGCCGGGCTGTAAAAATTCATCGGCAAATAAACTCCAGTGTGAAGTAGTCCAGTGTGTTGGTTAATAGACCATGAGTATGCAGAAAATATTTCAGCGCTCAAGATCTGTATGCGCTAGCCAAGGGGTTGTCGTATCTTCCTTCAGGACTGTATGAAACACGGATGTTTCACGGATGTTTCATTCAAGCCCCCAGGGATGGGTTCACGGCGTGTCCTGAAGGAAGATACGACAACCCCTTGGCGGCTCGACCCTGACCCTTGTTGGTAGCGACGTGGTTTCTTACACCTTGCCTTTTACCGGATCGTTACGGCCCATTTGCTCGTGGCTTGAAACCCAGTCGAGTGAGGAGATGGCGGCCGCCAGGGAGATTTCACCCGCCAGTACGGTGCCGGCGACGATCTCGGCAAATTTGTTGACTTTGCCTACGCCGTAGCAGTCCAGCGCCTCCAGGCATTCGCGCTGGGTGGGCAGGCCGGTACCCCCGCCGCAGGTGGCCACGATCAGTGACGGCAGGGTGATCGACATGTACAGGTCCTTGTTTTCCAGCAGTTCCCCATAGAGCAGAGCCGCCGATGATTCGGAGACATTGGCCACGTCCTGACCGGTAGCCATGAAGACCGCGGTGATGGCGTTGGCGGAATGGCAGCCGTTGTTGTTGGCGCCGGCCAGCATGGTCCCGATGCTGGCTACCTTCGAATGGTAATAAAGCGATTCCGTGTCGGCGTGCATGATCTCGAGCAGAACATCGCGCTTGATAACGGCTTCCGCTGTGACCCGCTTGCCGCGGGTGCGCATGATGTTCATCATGGAAGCCTTCTTGTCGGTGGCGATATTCCCATCCAGGAAGTAACGCCGGATCTCGACTTCATCACAGTTCTGAAGTATCCAGTTGCAGGCTGCGAACGTCGCCTTGCCAACCATGTTCTGACCGGCGGCGTCGCCGGTGGTGTAGTTGAAACGCAGATAGGCGAATTTACTCGCCAGGTAATAATCGATGTGCTTGAGCCGGATGAAGGGGTCGCTGGCTTCGCTGACGGCCTTTATTTGGTCCGTATTAACAACAATCCAGTCCGCAAAGCGACGTGCCTGGGCCGCATCTTCGAAAATGAAGACCGGGGCCCGCTGCATGTTGTCGCCCACCACGGCGCATTTGACTCCACCACTTTCGTGCAGCACTTTCATTCCCCCGGTTATAGGAGGCCACGAGCGTGCCTTCGCTGGTTGCGAGTGGGACATAAAACTCACCTTGAGCATGTTCGCCCCGCATCAGCAGGGGGCCGGCGAACCCCAGCGGGACCTGGACGGCGCCCGTGAAATGTTCGATATTGCCCTGTGTCCGGCGGGGGTCGAAAGAATACTGCGAGACGTGTTCGAGGCTGGACCCTGTTTGGCTGCGGATGAATTCCTGCCTGCTGTGGATGATGGCTTCCGAATAGTCGTTTATTCGATCGCGAGGGATTTCGCCTGGCACAGGTGCAAATCCCTTCAGCGAGTCGCTCACTTCGAGTTCCAGCCTGCCGAAGGGCTGACACTCGAGGACCAGTTCCAGGTCGTGCTTTCCCTCGTCCAGTGGGTCCACGGAGAGGTGAAAGGTCAACAGCGACGCCAGGGGAAAATCGACAGGATTATCGGGATTGATCTGGTTTGCCGGATACTCCGCCCCGGAAGAGAAGCTTATCGTTACCCGGTCACCGGGAATGGGCTGGCCGTCGAGAGCAACGTGATGAATCTGCTCGAGTGAAACCGGGCTGAGGCGGTTCTTCATGGAGAAACACACTCCGTTGTCCGTATTTGTCAGGCTGGAGTGGTTATAGAGTTTTTTCAGGTTGGTGTTGGGTATGAACGGCATTGCTAACCTCGATCTTCACGGATCCGTTGATTGACCCGGAATGAAAATCATACGACACAAACGCCGATGCCCGCATTGATCTATCGCAACTAGCAAGGATATTGCGTAGACGGCCATTGAGGCCAGAAAAACTCTGGAACAATCGCGCGCAAGCACGCTCTTACAGTTAAGACGCCCCGGTTTGGGGCGTCCTCTTTTAATATATATGAGTGATTTTTGCGCTAGGGCGTTTCGAGCTGGATATCCCACATGTAGTCAGTGTGTGATCCGCAGATTTCCGTAAACTCTTTTCCTGCTGCGTTGTCGTCGGCATACATCTCTTCAAGCAGTTCGCCCCTGGCTTTGAGCAGGGCCTTGTGACTGGTGGCGCTCATGGTCTGGAGCCTGCGGTATTTGCCACCTACCCAGTGAGATTGCCAACCCCAGGAGGTGAGCTTGCCTGCAGCAACGTACTTGTTGAAAAGCGGGGCGAAATCTTTCTTGAAGATCTCGTCGGCACGCTCTTCTTTGGATTCGTTGCACACGTAATAAACAGAAAAGCCTGCTTTTCCACGAGTATCACCGGCAGACCCTGCTTCCACCCCCCAGATGTAGTCTTCGTGGGCATTGCAGATTTTGCCAAGTTCCGTGCCCAGGGCATCATCCATGCTGGCGTCTAGCCGCTTGCCCATTTCTTCCTGTGCATCCAGCAGCGCTTCGATGGTGGGCGCCTGGTGATACTGGAGTCGCCGCCATTTTCCACCCGTGTGATGCGCCAACCAGCCCCAGGCCGAGATCTTGCCTTCTTTCACCAGGGCGTCGTATACGGGCGCTTCAGCACTCTTGACGATTTCATCTGCGCGTTCCTGGCCGGTCACGTCACAATAGAAGTAAGTGGCGTAGGTAAACTTGGATGGCCCTTCATCCTCCTGGGCCACTGCGCTGGTCGAAAGGGCCACGAGGCCGGCAAGCATGATGTAGTTTCTAATTTTGTGCATTTTTACTCTCCCTCACACCACACAATGTGGTGTTTGCTACTAAGGTATAGCATAGAGATGAGGGTTTTGCTTGGCAGGCCACGGGAGCCGGAAAAGTTAGCCCTTTAAAGGGGCGTACATCTATATGGTGATTCATGTCATTGAACACATTATTTCCCAGGCGTATATGTATAGACAGATTAGTGGTTTTATAGCTGCCCGTGATGTGGTGATTTCTTGTGCATATTGGCCAATTTCCCGGCAGCGGAGGAGTAAAGCAATGAACGAAAAACAAGTGTCTGAATTACACCGTGGCGTAAAAATTCTCCATGATCCGATGCGTAACAAGGGTACCGCGTTTACAGATGCCGAACGTGACAAACTGGACCTGCGCGGCTTGTTGCCGCCACGTGTCCATTCGCCTGCGGAGCAGGAATTGCGGGTGTTGGGCAATATCCGCGACAAGCCGACCGACCTGGAACGCTATCTTTACCTGGTTGCACTGCAGGACCGCAATGAAACCCTCTTCTACCGGGTGGTGATGAATAATATTGAAGAAATGATGCCGCTTATTTACACGCCGACAGTAGGCAAGGCATGCCAGGAATTCCAGCATATTTTCCGCCAGTCGAGAGGTTTCTATATCTCCATACATGATCGCGGCCACATCCGGGAAATTCTGCAGAACTGGCCGCACAAGGAAGCCCGGATCATTGTGGTTACCGATGGTGAGAGGATTCTCGGGCTCGGCGACCTCGGCGCTCAGGGTATGGGCATCCCGATTGGCAAACTCTCGCTGTATACGGCCTGTGCGGGCATCCATCCAACACAATGCCTGCCGGTCATGCTGGACGTGGGCACCAACAACCTCTCCCTGTTGAACGACCCGCTTTACAACGGACTCGAACAACGGCGAGTGCGCGGTGAAAAGTTTGATGAACTGTTCGATGAGTTTATCGTCGCGGCACAGGAAGTATTCCCCGGCATACTGATCCAACTTGAAGATTTCGGTAACATGAATGCTTTCCGCTTACTGGACCAGTATCGCGGCCGGGCCTGTCTTTTTGACGATGATATCCAGGGCACGGGTGCTGTCGCAGTTTCCGGGATCATCGGGGCTTTGCGCATCACCGGCGGCAAGTTGTCCGAACAACGGCTGCTTTTCCTGGGCGCCGGCGAGGCCGGAATCGGTATTGCGGATACCTTTGTCGCCGCACTGGCGGAGGAAGGAATTCCAACTGCCGAAGCCCGTGAGCGATGCTGGTTTGTCGATTCACAGGGTTTGCTCGTGGCGGACCGTGAGACGATCGCACCCCACAAGCAACGCTATGCACGGGAACAGCCGCCCATCAAAGATTTCCTCGAAGCCGTGAATACACTGAAACCGACCGCAATCCTGGGTCTCTCGGGACAGCCCGGGACCTTCACCCAGGAAATTATCGAGGCCATGGCTGAAATCAACGAGCAGCCGATCATATTTGCGCTGTCGAACCCGACATCCAAGGCCGAGTGCACGGCTGAGCAAGCTTACGGCTGGACCAATGGGCGGGCAGTTTTCGCCAGTGGCAGCCCCTTCGACCCGGTGAAATTCGGCAACCGGACCTTTTTGCCCGGGCAGGGAAATAACGCCTATATTTTCCCGGGTGTGGGTTTGGGGATTATCGTGAGCCGCAGTCGCGAGGTAACAGACGAGATGTTCCTGGCGGCGGCACACTCGCTGGCCAGCCAGGTGACCGATTCAGACCTGGAACGTGGCCGCGTCTATCCACCGCTGTCACAAATCCGCGAGGTCTCGGCCCTTATTGCGCTGGAAGTGGCAAAAATTGCCTGGGCTGAAGGGCTTGCCGGGCGGGAGGAGCCCGAAGACATTCTGGCCGAAATCCGGGAGCATATGTATCTCCCGGTGTATCCGCATTACGCCTGAAAACCAGCAACATTTACCGGGGCTTGTGGTTCATACTTTCAAGCCCTTTAGCACGATGTCGGTGTAACTGACCAGGCCTACGATGGTGTTGTTTTCGAGCACCGGCGCCCGGGACAGGCCGAAGTTGTCGAACAGCATGGTGCAGTAACGGATGTCCATCTGCGGGTCCACGGCTATAACCGGTTTTGCCATGATTTCATAAATATTGATGCGGTGTGGTGACAGGTTCGGCGCCAGCACCCGCAGGGCGATGTCACGGAACATCACCACGCCGTACTCGTCATCTTTGTGCCGTTTGTCTACGATCATGGTGCGCGTGTCCGGGTATTTGAGTGATTTCAGTGCTTCTGCGACGGTCATCATACCGTCGACAATATCCACTTCGGTTTTCATGACTTCGCTGACGCGGATAACTTTTCTTTTCTCGATATTCATATCTGGTCCTCCACGGTCTCGGTTAAAGCCGAAATCTGATGCCGGACTCCAATGGCGTCCTCCACGTTGAGTTGGAAGGTGATGCCGGTTCCCGGTGATTCGTCGAATTCTCCGGCTTCGGCCACCTCCTCCAGGATGTGGCGGCTTAAATGTTCCTCGACCAGCATCAAAAGCACATCGACCTGGGCGTTGATGCTGAGCCCGAGAAACGTTTTGGTCGGCGTGATTCCCTCGCCACGCGCCTGGTTGAGCACGGTGGCGCCGGTCGCGCCCGCATCCCGGGCAGCCTTGAGTACGGCATTGGTCTTCTCATCTTCGACCATGACAATAATTAATTTGAAATGCATGGAAATTCCTCCTAAGGGTCGTTGTCTTTCTAAGTGCGGGTGCGCCTGGTTTGCAGGTATGCACCTATCTGGGCGTACGCCATGACCGCGATAATCGGGAACAGGCTGGCGAAAGCGATCAGGCCAAAGCCGTCGAGCAGCGCGCTGCGCCCGGGAATGGTCTCCGCCAGTCCCAGCCCCAGCGCCGCTACCAGCGGTACGGTTACTGTGGATGTCGTAACACCGCCGGAATCGTAAGCCAGCGGAATAATGGTTTTCGGTGCAAAGGCTGTTTGAATGATGACCAGCACGTAGCCGGTGATAATGTACCAGTGCAGTGGAGTTCCGGTGATGATGCGGAAAGCCCCCAGCGCCACGCCCACTGCTACACCAATGGCCACCGCGATGCGCAGGCCGTTGACGCTGACCGTGCCGCCCGATACCTGGTTGGCCTTGATGGCGACGGCGATCAGGGCCGGCTCTGCGATCGTGGTTGCAAAGCCGATGGCAGCGGCGAAAGCATAGACCCAGTAGTACTCGGTCCAGTCCGCCTGCGCCGGGATGATGGCGTCCGCGCCATAGATGAATTCCGGCGCCGTGAGTTGCTCCGCCATCAGGCGGCCGATCGGGAACAATACCATTTCCAGGCCTTCCAGAAAAAACGCAAGCCCCAGGATGACCAACACCATGCCGATCAGCACTCGCCTGGGGTTCTTGATTTTTTTGCGCAGCACGAATAACTGGAAACCGAACAGGATGGCCATGATGGGCGTCACATCACGCAGCAACAACAGCAGGGTAGTGCCGAAAGCAGGCAGGAATCCGGGCAGGGCATCCATCAGATCAACATCCCGTAGGCCATCACGAAGATCATCGGCGTCAACGATGCGAGGGCAATCAATCCAAAACCGTCCAGCATCGGGTCACGGCCGCGAATGCTGCTGGCGAGACCGACACCGAGCGCGGCGACCAGCGGCACGGTGACGGTGGATGTCGTCACACCCCCGGAGTCGTAGGCGATGCCGATTATTTCCGGCGGGGCAAAATAGGTCATGATCACCACGCCGATATAGCCGCCGATGATCAGGTATTGAACGGGCCAGCCCTTCAGAATCCTGAGTACGCCGAGCAACAGGGCCACGCCAACGGCCAGGGCCACGGTCAGACGCAGTCCCAGCGCATAGTTGGCTTGCGCAGCTTCGGTGTTGACTATCATGCCACCTGCGGCGGCAATTTCTGCTGCCTCATCGCTGATAGCGATCAGGGCCGGTTCGGCCACCGTGGTGCCGAAACCCAGCGTGAAAGCGAACAGGAAAAGCCACCACAGGTTGCCGGCGCGCACGAAATTGAAGGCCATCTCCTCGCCCAGCGGGAACAAGGCCATTTTCAGGCCCTGGATGAAAAGCGTCAGGCCCAGCATTACCATGAATATGCCGGTCAGCAACTTTGCCACATTGGGCAATGGCTGCTGCAACACGGCAAACTGGAAGAACGAGACCACCAGGATGATGGGCAACAAGTCCATGAAGCTGTCGCGCAGCGAGCGAAGCGGTTGTTTCAGAAGGGAAATCATTGTGGATGAGCTTTGTCCACGTTCTTACTGTGGTTGTTGCAGGATCCAGATAAAAACGCCGATGAAAGATGTGACGCCCAGGATCAGGGCGATCATGAAACTGGTATAGGCCACCTGCAGCAGGGCGAATTTCTTGTTAAGCACCACGCCCAGGCCGTAGATATTGCGCATCATGGTTTCATAGGTAACAGTCTTGTCCCGCATCAGTTCGCTCATGCCTTCCACGAATTCATGTTCTTTCATATTGGCAAAGTTACCGAAAAACAGGATATTGCCCTCGCTGTGTCGTAAATCTGCCAGGGTGATCGGCTTGTGGCTCACCCTCGGCCGGGCTGCCAGGATTGCGTAGATGATCGAGACGAGGGTGCCGAGCAAAAACAGGATAGAGGGTATCAACAGCCAGGGATTTGCATCCAGTTTGGGCGCCACGGCGGCGATGATGATGGATATGATGATGCCGTTGATGCTGATCATCATGTTGGCCTTGTTATCGGCGAGGCCGGTCAGGTCCATCTGCACGCGGTATGCGCTTCGGAACATGGTTTCAATGCCCCGGTTTGTCCCGAGCGACATGCTGAGTTTTTTCACCTGTTCCAAATGCGCTTCAGCCTGATGCTTGTCTTTTGTCACTGCTTGCTCCGGATTGAAACTGTGAAAAGGGGTCAGACAAAATATACAGCATTCGATAAAAGAACCCAAAACCAGAGTATCTGGCTGGTTCGCATATTATGGCGTCTACATCATGTCAGAGTAAGCCCGGGCAGCATTTTTTAACAAATCCCTGGTTACTGCAGCAGTTGGTCAATTGCGATCCGAAGTTTAGCGGCCCAGTATGGCGCCCGCCGGGCCGCCTTTTGATAGTGTTTGAGTTGGTCGTAGTTTTCTGAGGGGTCCGCGCGATAGGCCGCTTTGGGGATTGCGCCCCGGCTGAATACTACCCGGCCGGATTGATCTGCCAGGAAGAGGCCGGGCGTGCCTTTGACCCCCCAGCTTTTGGCAACTTCCTCGCTGTGCAGGATCAGCCTGAAGTCGTATCCCCGCTCCGCCAGGTAAGCGGCCGGGTCGTCATCATCCCTGAAATTGAGAGCCACGACCTGCACTCGCCCGTCGTACTCATCGACGATACTTTGCAGGTGTGGCATCAATGCCTTGCAGTACGGGCACCAGGTGGCCCAGAACAGAATGATCGTAGGGCCCTCCAGGCTTTCCGGATAGCGGAAAACTTCCCCCCCGAAGCTGGTAATTTCATAGCCCGGTGGCTGCCAATCGATCTGCGGGGCCGCGTGGACTGAATCGCAGGAAGTCAGGGCCATGGTCATGAGGACGAGCAAAGCCAGTCTTGTCCAATTACAGTGTCTTTTCATTTGCATGCATTCCCTGACCGGATAACGGCCGCGAATCATTCACATTTATAATGTTTTTTACGTTGCCGGTGTGGTCACTGCCCGGGTGATGTGACGTGCGGGACATCCTGACGGCGCGCCCATTCGTTGATGACATCGATGTAGCCTGTCTTGATGGCCTGCAATTCCACTTGCCGCTCAGACCACTCGGCCTTCAGGTCCGCGAGCCGCAGCAGCGCGCCCTCCGTTACCGGCGCACCGGTAGCATCGATGACATCCAGCAGGAAACGGAGTTGTCCGGCCAGCATGGTCTCCCAGGCATCCTCGTCCTCGTAGGTCTGGTGCAGCACCTGGATGATCTTCCCGTCCCAGGCGGTAAGGCGCTCGACCGCAGTAGCGCCGGTCTGCTGGAGGTCCTTGTCCCCGGGGTGTTCCGTCATCAGCGCTTCGATTTGGCGCTGTGCCTGGCGTGCCACATCCAGGCTGCTCAGAGTGTCGTCGAGCAAAGCGCCCACTTCTGCCAGGCGATCCGACCAGAACCGGATCTCCTCGTCTGTGGCGCTGATGCGTTGGTCCATTTTTACTGAAAAAGACACCGTCTGTACGGAATCACCGATGGAGAGCCGGGCGTTGTAATCGCCCGGGGCCACACCCGGGCCGTCGAAACCCGCGAACAAGGTGATCTTTTCGATGCAGTTAAGGCCCTGGTGATTCATGTCCCAGGTCCACTTGTTCAGGCCCTTTTTGGTGGTGGGGTATTTGAGTTCGAACGGCAGCCGGGGATCCATGTTGCTGAGCTTGCAGCGCTCGAAATCGCCCTCCTCGCTGGAATAACTACGCACGACTTTGCCGGCGCCATCGAGTATCTCGATGGTGAGTGGCTCTTCTGTCTCGTCTTCCAGGTAGTAATAAAGCGGCACACCGCGTTCCGGGTTGGCGCCTTCGAATGCGCCTGCTTTGCCGCTGCTGGAGATCAGCTCAGCCGTGCCCGGTGTAAACACGTGCAGGGGTTTGCCTGAGAATCCACCGGCTGCCTGGCGCACCACGAACAGATCGTCCAACACCCAGAAACCCCGCCCCTGGGTAGCGGCCACCAGCTTGTCATGGCGCAGGGAAAGATCGGTGATGGGCACCGGCGGCAGGTTGAGATCGAGGGATTCCCAGTCCCCACCGTCGTTGAATGACACGAACATGCCAAGTTCCGTGCCCGCATAGAGCATGCCCGGGTGTTCTGGATCTTCCCGCACCACGCGCACAAAGGCATCCTTTGGCAAGCCCTCATCAATGCGCTTCCAGTGTTTGCCGTAGTCGCTGGTCTTGTAGATGTAGGGTTTGGAGTCATTCAGCTTGTAGCCGGTAACGGCAAGGTATGCTGTGGCCTTGTCGTGGGGGCTGAGTCTCAATGGCGTTAATCATGGGCTTCGCCCGGATGGTTGGGGGAGACATTTTCCCAGTTGGGCGCCGCCATCGCGCGTGAGGTGAACCAGGCCGTCGTCACTGCCGGCCCAGAGCAGGTTTTCCTCGTGCGGTGATTCCACGATGTAGAAAATCGTGTTGTAGAACTCAGCGCCCTACATTTTCAGGCGTCAGGGGGCCGCCGTTGCGGCCCTGCTTTTCCGGGTCGTTGCGGGTCAGGTCGGGGCTGATTTCGGTCCAGCTTGTACCCCGGTCGGTACTCTTGAGCACGACCTGCGTGCCGTAATAGATGATCGATGGATCGTGCGGGGAAACGGCGACGGGCGCATTCCAGTTGCTGCGGTATTTCAGGTCACGCGAATCCTTGCCATAGACCATTTCCGGGAAGGGAATAATGTAGCGGCTCAGCCGGGTCGAGTGGTCATACTCGGTCAAGGTGCCGTTAATGGTGGTGGCGTAAATCAGCGTGGGATCGTCCGGGTCAAAAGCAATATGCGCACTTTCGCCACCGCCGACGTCAAAATAATCCTCCACCCCGATTCCGCCGTAGTAACTCTGGCTGGCGATCGCGACGGTGGTGTTGTCCTGTTGGCCACCGTAGATCCGGAACGGTGATTGATTGTCGGTGGAGACGCGGTAAAACTGGGCCGTGGGCTGGTTCATGATGCTGGACCAGGTCTCGCCGCCGTCAAAGGTCACGGTTGCGCCGCCGTCGTTGGCGTTGATCATGTTTTTGTTATTGTGCGGGTTGATCCAGTGATCGTGGTGATCGCTGTGTGGTGTGGTCATTTTTTTCCAGGTTTTGCCGCCGTCGACCGACTTCATCATCGGCACGTTCAGCACGTAGACGGTGTCTTCGTCCACCGGGTCGGCCGTGATGTGAATGTAGTACCAGGCGCGCGAGTGCAAAACACGATGACCGTTGATCAACTTCCAGGTTTCGCCGGCATCGTCGCTGCGCCACAAGCCGCCTTTTTCAGGTTCGGCCTCGATGATGGCATAGACGCGCTCCGGTTGCTGGCCGACACGTCCACGCCGATCTTGCCGATCATTTCCGGCAGTCCGCCGGTGAGTTTCTTCCAGGAATCTCCGCCATCAGTGGATTTATAGATGCCGCCGTCGGTGCCGCCGGAGTGAATGAACCAGGGTTTACGTCCGTGGTTCCACATGGCCGCATACAGGATTCGGGGATTGGTGGGATCCATGCTGAGATCCGTTGCGCCGGTATCAGCGCTGACCTTCAGTACATGTTCCCAGCTTTTGCCGCCATCGGTGGTGCGGAAAACGCCGCGTTCTTCATTCGCTCCCCAGATCTGGCCCTGAACTGCGACGAAGGCGATGTCGGGATTGGTGGGGTGGATTTCAATTTGTGCGATCTGGCCGCTCTTTTCCAGGCCGGTGTGGGCCCAGGTCTTGCCTGCATCGGTGGATTTCCAGACGCCGTCGCCACTGCTGGTGGTCACGCCACGAATGGGCGCCTCGCCGGTGCCGACATACAGCACGTTGTTATCCGATTCGGAAACCGCCACCGCGCCGATGGTGCCCACTTTGAAAAAATCATCGGACAGGTTCTCCCAGGTCGTACCCGCGTTTTCGGTCTTCCATACGCCACCGCCGGTCGCGCCCATGTAATACAGCATCGGATTGTCCGGCACGCCGGCCACGGTCGTCACCCGCCCGCCGCGATAGGGGCCGACCAGGCGCCACTCGAGGCCTTTGAGCAGGGCCGTGTCCACTGACTCACGGGCACTGGCGAGCGCAGGCCAGGCCATAAGGATCAGCAGGACCAGCAGGGACGTAAATGAAACAACAGGCTTTGATTTGATCAACATTATTTCTGTCTCATGGAGTAGGTAATTATGGCTATCGGTCAACCGGTCAAGTTTACCAATTAGTTTGTTAAATTTATCCATTAATCGGTAAATTTCACCACTCTTTCCGAGGTGTGCCATTCTGAGTCTCAGTTTGGTACAAGCCAGGCCGGAGTAAGGGGTCTTCTTCCAGGACCCTTTGCCACACGATGTGGCAAGAGGAGGCCCCAGGGAAGGGTTTATGCCGTGTGCTGGAAGAAGACCCCTTACTCCGGACTGGCGCGCCTGCAAGCAGCACAACGATTATGTTATCAAAATTGCCGGAATTCACAGCTAGCGCATACAGGTTCGGAGCACAGAATGTTAATGACGTTGTCTGATCCAGCACCCCCCATGCCAAGGCCCGGAAACATGTTTTTTACACCGATTTACGGAGGAATACTGTTTTTGGCCCCTTTCTTGCATAATACTATAGTCAGGGAATTTAATGGATGGAGGTTATTTATGAACAGGTGGATAGTACTTTTGGTATTGCTTTTGCTGTTGTTGATCGCTGCAGATGTGCAGGCGGAATGTGAATTCGAGCGCTTGCTCGACCAGGGCTCTGGATGTTTCAGACAGTCAATCCCTGGCCATATCTGCAGCCGCTGGCGACCTCAAAATTGTGGGTGTTTCCGGATCGGATGAGGTGAAGATCAGCGGAAGAATCTGTGTTTCCGAGGAGAAGTGGCTGGACGAGTCCCGGTTGGAGACCCGTTCCGGAGATCGGGCGGAGATCAACGTAGTATTGCCTGATATGAGCGGTAGTTGGTCTTTGTGGGGCAACAAGTACGCCTATATGGATCTGGAGCTTGAAGTACCTGATGGCCTGGCCCTCGAGTTGCGGGACAGCAGCGGTGATATCGAGATTGAGGATATCTTCACACTCTCGCTCCAGGATAGCTCGGGTGATATCGAGATCAGGAATGCTGCCGGATTGGTTGAAATCAAGGACTCTTCCGGTGATATCGAGGTCCACGGGCTTCGGGGTGATTTCACGATCATTTCCGACAGTTCCGGCGACATTCGCGGTTCCGGCATCGAAGGTAATGTACTGGTAGAGTCTGACAGTTCCGGCGAAATCTGGTTTACCAATGTCAGGAAAGACGTAGTCATTGAGCAGGATTCATCCGGCGATATCATCGCGGAGAACGTCGGTGGTGATTTCAGGGTGCTCAAAGACAGCAGCGGAAAAATCCGTGCGGAAGACATAACGGGCGAAGTCGTCATACCAGATTATAAAAAGTAGCCCGCTTTACAGATCGGAATAAGGCATCGAAAATGTGTCGCCATCTTCGATGCGGCCGCGCATGGCGGCCCGGGCCTGTAGGTAATGCCAGAGAGTGTCCTGCGGGCTAGGCGGGTTCTTCTTCCAACAATTCCTCAGGGTGTCCGTGGGAGCGGAACAGGAGAATAATCAGGAGCAGAATGAACACCATGAAGCCCTTGAGTGCATAGTTCTGGGACCAACTGGTGTACTCCGCCAGGAAGCCGTAAACCATGGAGCCTCCCGCTGCACCCAGGTTTGAAATCGACATGTAAATCGCAAATTGCGTGGCGGAGGTGGCGTGTGAGCAAATACTCATCGCCAGGGCCAGTACGCAGACCATGGTGACCGGTAACAACAGGATCCACGCGGACATCATGATTTGCACATACATACTGTTATTCCACAGTTGTTGTGATCCCGCCAGCAGGAAGGCATGCAGGCCTACCACGAATATGGTGAGCGACAACATGCGCTTTGCGCCAAAGCGGTCGATCATAGGCCCCAGCGCCAAAGCCAGGAAAGCGCCAGCCAGGCCCATGACGGCGTTCAGGTTGGCCCATTGCGGCGTCGTGAAATTAAATACCTGCACGGCAGCGATGGGCATCAGTGCACGGCCATAGCCCGCCACCAGCCCGTCGAAAAACATGATGGCCATCACGATCAGGCTGGCCTTCACCCACAAGACATGATTGAGATCGGAAAACACGGTTTTGAATGAAGGAGGCGGCTCATTTTTTTCCGATGCTGAGCCTTCAGTCCAGGGGAACATGCGTTCTCCCTTTCTTTCCCGGATCATGATCAGGAGTATGAAGATCAGGGCTGCGCCGATACCGGAGACCAGGGCGGTGACTTTCATTCCGTAGAGCACCAGCAAACTGCCCGTGATGGCCGAAGTGACCGCCCAGCCGACGGCCTTGCCGAAGCTCATGAAGGCATTGAGCCGCCCTTCTTCCTCCAGCGGTACCAGGTCGATGGACATGCCGTCCACCGCCACATCCTGGGTTGCGGTGAATGAGTTGATCAGGAAGCCGATGGCTGTCAGCAGGCCGATTTGGGATGCTGGATCTTCCACCCACATCAGGGCCAGCAGGCTGACCACCATGCCGAATTGTGCACCGATCACCCATGGCCGCCGTTTACCCATCGGCAAGTACTCAAAATGGTCCATCAACGGCCCGGTCAGGAGTTTGAATGCCCAGGGCAGCATGATGACCGACAGGAATGTGGCGATCTGCATCGCCGGCACACCTTGCGTGGACAGCCAGGCCGGCAACGCTATATGCAGGAGCCCCATCGGAATGCCCTGGGCAAAGTAGGCAAGGGCGCCGTTGATATAACGGGTATGGGCACTGTGAGACAGGAACCAGGCCGGGCTTGGCATTTTTCTTCTCCGGATTTTGCAGGTGGTTGCCTATAGTTATAGTACAAAAGACAGAAAAATGCGGACCCGCCGTTTTTTTCATTCTGGACTATTATTAAGAGAGCAGCTCTTACAGGCATGCTGGCACGGGCCTGTGGAAATAGCTGCCTGACTGAGCTGTGATACCACAGTGATCATTTATCAATGGAGAACTTTATGACCCTTTGCCCAGTTGCTCTTACCGCCGGCTGCAAAAAATGCCCGGTTTTTTCAGTTTGTCTCGCGAAAAGTTTTATTGGAGATTACAAAAAGGATACCGGGAAGAAACCGGCGGAAAAAGACGGTCAAAAGCGTTAGGCCTAAATACCCGTTACGATCATGGTAGGATGTTGCGGGCTGGTTTGGGGCACGCCTACTAAAACAATTAAATACGGCCTGGCAGTGTGGGCCCGGGAGCGAAACACCGGGAATCAAGAAGGCCAGGACCTTGAACGGAGGAACAAACAATGTACAAGAACAGACTGGCAGTCCTCGGAGTCGCCGTTATTGCAATGGGCATATCAGGCCTTGCCATTGCCCAGGATGACAAATATTCCAACGAAGCCACTGTATTCGAAGAAGTAATCGTTACAGCCACCAAGCGCGAGCAGAGCATCTACGACGTTCCGATGGCTGTAACTGCATTTACCGCAGAAATGATAGAGAGACAGGGCATCACGGACCTGATCGATATCGGTAAATTTGTGCCCAACCTGACCGTGACCGGTTTCTCGGGCGGTCACACCGCGTCCGTCAACGCCTTCATTCGCGGCATTGGCCTGCAGGACCACCTGATCACAACCGACCCGGGCGTCGGCGTATACGTAGACGGAGTTTACCTGGGCCGCCAAATCGGCCAGAACTGGTCGTTGGCCAACATCGAGCGGGTGGAAGTGTTGCGCGGCCCACAGGGTACACTGTACGGCCGTAACTCCATTGGTGGCGCAATTAACATCATCACCCGCCAGCCGGGCGACGAGAATGGTGGCCGGGTGAAGGTCTACGGTGGCACCAGGGGTCGGATTTACGGCGATTTTTATTGGAACGGCGCGCTGACCGACACCTTCGCAATGTCACTCACGGGCTCTTACAACAAGCGCAATGGCGTTGGCGACTTCCTCAATTTTGACAGCTCGAAGGATGTCGGTGAAATTAGCGAATGGTCCGGTCGCATTGCGGCCAAATGGCAGCCGACGGACGTCTTCTCCATTCTGTTCGCCTATGACAGGACTGACGGGAAGGGTGGCTTGCGCCCTTACACCACGCTGATCGACGAGGTTCCGACCGGATTACTGTACGGGCTGGGTGCCCGCAACAGCGACGTTTCCCAAGACCCTTACGACAACAATGGCGGCTTTTCCTATGACGCAGATGGAAATCTTGTCGATCAGTCCAGGATATCCAACGAGGCGGATGGCTGGTCGATCACCGCCGATTGGGACATGACGGTCAACCTGGCGTGGAAATTCATTTACAGTGATCGAAGCTCGGAATACACAGCGGGCCTGGACGATGACAGCATTGAGGAGGTTTATTTCTCCTACCCGGAAACTGGTTTTGCCGACCAGAAGTCCGCGGAATTGCAACTGTTGGGTAATTACGGCAGGTGGGATTTCGTGTCCGGCCTGTATTACTTCAAAGAAGACGGTGCGAACAATCAGCCTTTCTTCTGGTTCAACGCGGGTTCGGGCTCAGAATTTTTATCCCAGACAACAAAAAGCAAGGCGATCTACGCCAATTTCGGCTTCCAGGTTACCGACACGGTGCGCCTGTCGGCCGGTGGCCGTTACACCGAAGACAAAAAGGACGCCTTTACGGATCTTATCTTCGGCCTGATCCAGGCGAATGGTCACCAAAAATGGGACGAATTCAGCTGGGAGGTCGCAGCAACCTGGGACATGAACGACCGGCTGAACTTCTATGGCACCATTCAGAACGGTTACCAGTCCGGCCAGTTTAACCCGCGTCCGTTCTGCCTGTTCGACAGCCTGGACTTCGACCCAGCCAGGCAACGTCAGCGTGCCCAACTGTTTCCAGCCGCCCAGTGACAACGTAACGGCGACCAACTATGAGGTGGGCCTGAAAGGGCACACCGCTGGACACCCTGCAGATGAGCATCGCGGTCTTCTACACCAAATACACCGACCTGCCTTACCAGGTCAGTTCCTCCACAGCTGGGTTTCAACACGGTCAATATCATCGTCGACCAGACCTCCACGTGGCGCGGAATGGGAGAGTGCCTGGGCGCCAACCGACCGCTTCACCCTGTACACCACCCTGGGCTATATCAATGCCGATGTGAAGGATGAAAACCCGAGGGTGGTGGCGCCGTTGACGCCGGATTGGACTGCGTCCATCAGCCCACAGTATGTCCTGCCCCTGAATAATGGCGGTGATGTGTTGTTTCGCATGGACTGGTCCTACCGCGCCAGTATGTGGGGCGAACCCACCAACGATCCGGCGCGCTTTACCGAGATCGAAAGCCGCAACCTGCTGAACTTCGATATCACTTACACCGAGCCCAACGGGCGCTGGGCGGTGTCGGCGTATGGCCGCAACATAACCGATGAGAAATACGCCAACGCAAAACTGTTGCCTTCAGAT
>PVMK01137595.1_pt1 | contig 41053 bp, 40 predicted proteins | sample 1853481 | NCBI WGS metagenome assembly PVMK01 (sample SAMN08533507, study PRJNA380276) | Marine sediment metagenome, whole genome shotgun sequencing project.
CGATCCTTTCCTGATGGGTGTGGCAGTCGCTGCATCCTGCGCATTCCTGACGCCAATCGGACATAAGAACAACATCCTCATTTTGGGACCGGGCGGTTATCGCTTTGGCGATTACTGGCGTATGGGCTTACCGCTGGAAATACTGATCATTGTCGTATCGGTACCGATGATCATGTGGGTATGGCCTTTGTAGCACCAGGGATCAGAGTAAAGTGCCAGAGTGCAACTCTGACACTTTACTCTGACCCCGTTTGAAAAAGTATTCAATGTGCGTAAAATTGCGGGCATGAATGCAAACTCTGCCAAAATAACGAATCATATCCTTTGCTGGCTACTACTGATTGTAGCTATACCTGCCCATGCCGAAATTTGCCTGCCTGAATTTGGTAACGGGGCTATTTGCACAGCGAAAGACTTTCGACTGGTAAATGGCCTGGTAAGCGGCCCAACCTCATGTACGGAAGGCGAGATAATCCCGGGCGGGATCATTATGAGCCTGGGAATGGAGCCCACAGCAAGCGAGCGCTACGACATCGGTATTTTTGTGGGTAACGAGGCCGAGTCCCCCATCGGTGGTGCGAGTTGTACTTTCAGTTCCCTGGCTCCACTGGAATCCGGTAGTGATTTCGACCCCGTAAGTGGCAACGGTCCCTATCGCAACCTGGATGGCAATGCCTGTGGCGATACCCTGAAAACCGATGGGTTTGTTTACAGAACCATCCCCTTGAACAGTGTACTGTGTCAGGATTTGGATGGTGATGGCAAGTTGGACATCAGTTTTGTGATGACCTGGCAACAAAATCAGGAACAATGTGACGATCCGAACGATCCCAACAATTTTACTGCCAGTTCTTCAAAATGTGTGGAGTGGGTGGGCGATGTTGAGGATATAGAGGTTATCCCGCCCATACCGCCACCGTTGCCGGTTATCAGCGTTTCCAAGTCGGCTGCTCCACACGTTGTTCATGCTCCCGGCGAAGAAGTGAGCTACACGATCAATATAGCCAATGACGGACCGTTGACCGTGACGCTGGAAAGCTTGACGGACACAGTATTTGGTGATCTAAACGGGCAGGGAACCTGTTCCGTTCCACAGCAGATCGGAGCAGGGGGCAGTTACAGTTGCATTTTCGCTGAGTTAATCACCGGCAATGCGGGCGGTATCCATACCAATACGGTAACCGCTACGGTTATTGACGAGAACAGCAACATCGCCACCGGCAATGATAGCGCTACGGTATCCATTATTGATGGTGACAATGGCGCCCTGGGGTAATTCGTATGGTATGACATCAATGGCGATGGCCTGCATGCCTCAGATGAGCCGGGTATTGATGGTGTCACCATTGACCTGCTGAGAAATGGAAGTTTCTACGCGACCACAACCACTGCGAACGGTGGACAATATGAATTTACCGATTTGCCACTTGGCAGTTACCGGATTGAAGTGACAGATCAGGCTAATATTCTGGCCAATTCGATTCTTACCGGTGGTGTTGAGCCCCATGATGTGGAGCTGGTTGCCGGTGAAATCTATTTATGGGCTAATTTTGGTTATGCCCTTGCTGCGATCAAAGTACACAAGACCCCCGATAAACACGTGATTCATGCGCCGGGTGAAGATGTCACTTTTACCGTCAGTGTAGAGAATATCGGGCCTGTTGATGTCACGTTGTCTGAGCTGGTGGATGATACCTTTGGTGACCTGAATGGAAAGGGGAGTTGTTCCTACCCTCAATCCCTTGTTCCAGGCGCAATCTACTCATGTGCCTTTACCGGGTTAATCAGTGGCATTGCTCCTCACGCACACAAAAACACGGTAACGGCATCCGCAATTGATGCTGCGGATAACACCGTTTTTGCTGCCGATAGCGCATTCGTGGAGATCATTGATGGTAGCAATGGGTCCATCGGTGATCTTGTCTGGTTAGACCAGAATCTGGATAGAATCAGAAATCAGGGTGAAATTGGGATTGATAATGTCACCCTTGACCTGATGAAAGACACCACCGGTGATGGTATCTACGAAACGCTGGTTGATACCACCACGACTTTGTTCTCCGGTGCATATGCATTTACTGATCTTCCGGCAGGCTCCTATCAGGTTGTAGTAACCGATGTATATGCCGTGCTCACAGGCCTTGACCTGGTCCACGGCACCGACCCACATCAGCTAAACCTGGGCAGTGCGGAAATTTATAATCTTGCGAATTTCGGTTATAGCGAGCCACCGCTGCCGCTGATACAAGTGGTGAAGCGCGCTACTGTGTCAAGCATACATGCCCCGGGTGCCGATGTAGCTTATGTGGTTGCGGTGAAAAACACCGGCAATATGAATTTGACCTTGTCCAGCATGCTGGACACTAAATTTGGTAACTTGAACGGCAAGGGTAGCTGTAGCGTGCCGCAGACCATTGCCATCGATGGCCTGTATTTCTGTGCGTTCAATGCCTTTGTGGCAGGTGACCCCGGTGGTATTCATACCAATGTTGTGTTTGCTATAGCAGAGGATAGTACGGGCAATGTGGTCCATGATCACGACAGTGCCAGTGTCGATATTATCGACAGTGACGATGCGGCCATTGGTTACCTGTTGTGGAATGATGAAAACGCCGATGGCATCGCGGACCCGGGAGAGGAGGGACTGGCCAACGTCACGTTAAATCTTTTAAAGGATGTGGATGAAAACGGCAGCTTTGAAACCACCATCGGCTCTAAAACAACATCAGCCAGCGGCACTTACGCGTTCGAAGGGCTTGCAGCGGGTAGTTACCGGGTGGAGGTGACAGATGACAATAATATTCTGGCCGGCATGCTGCAAACCGGTGGTGTGAATCCCCATGATATTTCCTTAGTTGTGGCACAGGTCTATGCCAGCGCGAACTTCGGATACAGCAGGGGGGCAATTAACGTCATCAAGCTGGGGGATAAATCATCTATCCATGCGCCGGGTGAGAGTGTTGCCTATACGATTACAGTTGAAAATGAAGGTTATCTTGAGCTCACGTTGACTTCTCTGGTCGATGACAAGTTTGGTGATCTGGCTCTGCGTGGTTGTACTTTGCCACAACCCCTGTTGGCACAATCATCCTATAGCTGCAGCTTCAGTGTGGCATTGACAGGTGATGTGGGAGATCAGCATACCAATATCGTGACGGCAATTGTAGAGGATGCTGCGGGCAACCAGATCATTGGCACCGATGAATTTGTCGTGACATTTATCGATAGTCTTAGTGGCGCCATCGGTGACAAAGTTTGGTTAGACAGTAACCGTGATGGTATTCAGGACCCCCTGGAAGACGGGTTAAGCTCGGTGACAATCGAGTTATGGCAGGACAAAGATACTAGTGGCAGTTACGAAACATTGCTGGGTGAGGAGTTGAGTAACGCAGATGGTGAGTACGCGTTCATCAACCTGGGTGAAGGCAGTTACAGAGTGATGGTCACTGATCAGCTCGGTATCGTTACCGGCATGAATTTGACAGGTGGTACACAGCCTCATGACACCAATCTGGGAGTTGGGCAGCTTTATCCGGATGCCGATTTTGGATATTCCCATCCGCTGGTTCCGGGAATACAGGTGGTCAAGAATGCGGGCGTTCCAAGTGTTCATGCACCCGGCGGCAATGTGGACTATACAGTTAGTGTGCAAAATACCGGGGAAACTGTGCTTAAGCTCATAAACCTCACAGACAACAAGTTCGGTAATCTTGATGGCCAGGGTGATTGCATCCTTCCACAGGAAATTCTTCAGGGTAACCAGTATTTCTGTTCGTTTACCGGGACAGTGAGTGGAGTCGTTGGTGATATCCATACCAATGAAGTGCTCGGCTCTGCTGAAGATGGTCTTGGGGGTGAAATTCGCGACGTGGATACGGCCCAGGTCGATATTATCGACAGCAGTGATGCCGCAATCGGTTACCGGGTGTGGCTGGACAGTAATGGGGATGGAACAATAGATCCGGGCGAAACAGGCCTGGACAATGTGACGCTTACCCTGCTGCAAGATACAAATTTTGATGGAACATATGAGACAACCGTTGGGGCAAAAGCAACCGTGGTTGGGGGTGTATACGCTTTTCTTGGACGTGCTGCCGGAAACTACCGTGTAATGGTTTCAGATAACAACAACATACTGGTGGGAATGGTCATGACCGGTGGGACTGAACCCCATGATGTTACGCTGGCAATGGGTCAGATATTTACTACGGCCAATTTTGGCTACGCACAGGCATCAATGACCCTGATAAAATCGGCAAACGTATCAACGGTGGAAGCGCCCGGGGGACCGGTTGACTATGCTGTAACCCTGACCAACACCGGGCCGGTTGATATCACCGCTGATTCTTTGACCGACGACCAGTTTGGCGATCTGGGCACTCTGGGTGATTGCAAACTACCGCAGCTAATCCTTGCCGGTGCCTCGTATGGTTGTAGTTTTACCGCCTTTGTAACGGGAAATGCTGGAGAGATCCACATCAACACGGTGGTGGCGAGGGCGCATGATAGCGAAGGCAACCCTCTTCCATCAGCGGATTCCTGGCTGGTAAAAGTGCGTACCAGTCCACCTCCCGTGCCAGAGGAATCTTTCATTGCCGTACCCGCAATGTCGGAGCCTGGCAGGATAATTCTCTATTTGCTGATGTTTGCCATCGCCTTTATGGCTTATCGGCGAAGGTACGGGCAATAAGGACGCCACCTTACTTTGACATCGTTTGATGGTGTATGATACACCATATGATGTGTATCTGGAGTCCCCAACCATGAGAACTAACATAGTACTGAACGACGATCTGGTCCGCGAAGCAACCATGCTGACGGGAATTACTACAAAGCGTGAACTGGTTGAAGTCGCCCTGCGGGAGTTAATTCACAGCAAAAAGAAAAAGAACCTTTTCGACCTTGCAGGGCAAATAGACTTTGCCGATAGCTATGACTACAAATCCACACGGGAGCTAAGAAGTGTGGCAGAGGATAAGGCAACATGATCCTGATTGATACTTCAATCTGGATTAATGTTCTGAGTAAAAAGCAATCTGCAAGCTATGCAAACGCATTGCAGGAAATAATTGCTGGTCGTGATATCGCTTTAACCCGCTTTCAACAGCTTGAACTATTACAAGGTTGCAACAGTGAGAGGGAATGGTTGCGACTGAGTGACTATCTTGAAGGGCAAGATTATCTGGAGACTCAATCTTCTACATGGAAATCTGCAGCACGAATTTTTTATGAGCTACGCAAGAAGGGTAAAACGGTAAGAAGTCCAATCGATTGTTGCATCGCTCAGATTGCGATAGAAAGACGGGTGCTATTGATTCACAACGATCGTGATTTTGATGTTATAGCTAAAAGTTTTCCTTTGCAGCATAAACGGTTTCAATTTCAACAGGGGTTAGAGTAATGGTCTTTGTCGGCGGGGGTGTTTGCGCAGGCGCCGATCAGTATAGAAAGAGTAACGGGAGCCAGCGTCCTAATTGACACATTCAACATATTGCTACTCCAGCCTTCTTTGCTGCTTTAATCAAGGCTTTGTCGCGGGTTGCCAATGGAATGCCTTGTTGCATTGCCAGGTCCAGATATGTTCCATCATAAACGCTTAGGCCATATTCTCTTGCCACAACCACAGTATTTCCCCATAGAGGGTTAGGGTTGGGTTCTGAAATATGGATAGGTAAGGATTGCAGCAAATGGGCAAATCGTTTGCCCTGGGCTTCGGTGATGCGCTTACGGCGTTCAGCCATCAGTAGTACGTTTCCCACTTCATAGGTCCACAAGGTGGGTACCAGTGCTTCTTCCGTGCTTAAACGATCCAACAGGCTTTCAGTATTTGGTGATGCCTCATCTTCGAACAACCATGCCATGGTTACGGAGGTGTCCAGTACAAAGTTCAACGGCGACCTTCCTGAATCAAATCTTTAAGCTCGCTGTCGCCAAGTGTAATTCCCTGGCGCATTTCTCTGATTTGTTTGATGACGGTGGTAGGATCATTTGTCGACTTGGGGTGGGGCACTAAATCCGCAACGGGTTTACCCGAGCGTGTTATTACAATTCTTGCTCCATCCGCAACTTCCCTGATCAGGGCAGGTAGTTTTGTCTTTGCTTCATAGGATCCAATTTCTTTCATCATGTGCTCCAATTCATTATAGACTGGTCTATCATCTAGTCTAAACTATTTAAATGAATAAACATATCTTTGATGATGCAGGTATGTGAGCAATACGGTTAAGTCAGTTTACAAAATTAAGGCCTATTTTGAGTCAGCAGATCACGTGCATTTCTGACAGCGAATGTCGGTGTATTGGTCTGCAGCTACTTCAACTGAGTCCAGAGATGGGTATAGGCCAGCGCCAAACGATAGGCCAGTTGGTCGTTGGTACTGGAACCGCCATGACCGCCTTCCATGTTTTCGTAATACCAGACCTGCTGGCCCAGTTCTTCCATGCGTGCCGCCATCTTTCTGGCGTGGCCGGGGTGGACACGGTCGTCGCGGGTTGAGGTGTAGAAAAATATGGGCGGGTAATCCACACCTTTTTTCAGGTTTTGATAGGGGGAATACTTGCTGATGTAATCCCACTGTTCAGGGATATCCGGATCACCGTATTCAGCCATCCAGCTGGCGCCTGCCAGCAGCTTGTGATATCGCTTCATGTCCAATAAAGGCGCACCGCAAATCACCGCGCCATACAGATCCGGGCGTCGGGTCATGGTTGCGCCGACCAACAGTCCGCCATTGGATCTGCCTTCTATCCCCAGGTGCCTGGGTGAGGTGATATTGCGTTTGAACAGATCTTCTGCCACCGCTTCAAAATCTTCAAAAGCGCGTGGCCGATTCTCCTTCAAAGCGGCGGCGTGCCATGCGGGACCAAACTCGCCGCCACCACGGATATTGGCCAGTACGAAAATCCCGCCCCGGTCCAGCCAGAGTTTGCCGTAGGCACCGTAGAGGTTTTCATAGGATCCGGAGTAAGACGGGGTCAGTGCATTGCGGAAACCGCCATAGGAAAAAATATGCGTGGGTGTGTTGCCATCCAGCTTTGCACCCTTGGGCAGGACTACGAAATAGGGCACCTTGGTGCCGTCTGCCGAGGTGGCGAAATACTGCTCGGTTCGATACTTGCGGCCATCAAAACTCGGTGCCTGGCTTTTGATTTTCTGTGGTTGCCAGTCCCTGGATGCGACGTAATATAAGGCGGGTGGACTGGTGAACGACTCATAACGTGCGAAGAAGTTACCGGTGGCATCATCGGTGCTGGTGATTACCAGGGAGCCGTTGTCAGGGAAATCCACCGCCTTGCGGTCCCATCGGCCTTCTGTTCCCGGGCTATAGCGGTAGATCTTGCCGCGGACGTTTTCCAGTACGGTGACCAGGATGGATTCATCGGTGGTGGCCACTGATTGCACCACGGTGGTGTCATCGGGCTCGATCAGGACATCGACTACGCCTTTGCCGCCAGTATGTAATGCCGTGGTATCGGCTATCAGCACTGTGCCTTGCAGGTAGGTGGTATCCCCGCGAGTCCAGTCTTCTTTCAGCGAAACAATCAGGCGGCCCTGGAAGGCTCCATTGACTGTGGCCGAGACCGGTAGCTCAAGATGTTGCTTGTCGCCGTCGATTAACTGATATCGCTCTGATGTCCAGAAAGTTTTGCCATCGCGAACCAGGTCGATATCATCACCGGCGGAGTGCAGGCGCATGGCCATTGCTGAAACAGAGGTAACATCACTTTCGTATACCAGTTCTGCAGCAGCCAACGGTGTTCCACGTTTCCAGTGCTTGACGATTCTTGGATATCCGGATTCTGTCATTGAACCTTCGCCAAAGTCGGTAGAGACAAACACTGAATTTACATCAATCCAGCTGACTGACCCCTTGGATACCGGCAAAGAGAAACCATCTTCGATAAAGGTTTTGTCGACAGAATTGAATTCGCGGGTGACCACCGCATCCCCGCCGCCGGGGGACAGGCGAACCAGGCAATGTTCAGGGTGCTTTGGCAGACAGTCCATACCCTTGAAAACCCATTGTTGGTTCTCTTTTTTGCTAAGCTCATCGATATTAAAAACGACTTCCCATTCGGGGTTTTCCTTGGCGAATTCAGCCAGGTTTGTGCGTCTGAAAATGCCCCTTGGGGTTTTTCTCGTCCCGCCAGAAGTTATACAACCAGCCTTCTTCCTGGTAGACATTGGGGATTCGCGAAGAGGAATTCAGCGTTGTTCTTGCCTGGGCATAGAGTTCTTCAAATAAAGGGGCCGGATTTCAGACGCTCGGCGCTTGATGCATTTTCGGCCCGGACCCAGTCCAGGGCTTTTTCATCATCCACGCCTTCAAGCCAGAGATAGGGGTCGTTTTCAGCAAAAGCCAGGGGAGTGACAGCAATAGTTGCCGCCAGAATAAGTGTCCTAAAATACATTTTCGGAATCCTTGGAATAGGCAAGATTGGGGTAGGATAAAAGCCCGCCAGCTCTAAGTCCACGGCTATTGATCAGTCGGGCTACAATATCCCCAATGACGTAAACAGCTTTAACCCCTTTTACCAGATTCTGGCGTTATATATGCTGGAGACAAACCAAAAGGAAACATTCCATGAATCAAAAAACTCACTGGATCGTATTGTTGTTGGCGCTGTTGCTATTGGCCATCACAAGCTTCGCAAATGCCACGGAGGTAAACATGACTGAATTTGAACTGACCGGTACCGAGTGGTGGGTGGAGGATATCGATGGCAAGGGCGTGATCGACATGTCGCACACCACGCTGCAGTTCCTGGAGCAGGGCGGAGTAGCTGGTGATACAGGGTGTAACCGCTATAGAGGCTCGGCAGAAATTTCAGGTACCAGCATCAGCTTTGGCCCGATGGCTGGCACACGAAAAGCCTGTGCCCCCGCACTAATGGATCAGGAAATGAAGTTCTACCAGGCAGTCGCAAAAGTGGTTTCCTGGGAAGTAGCTGATACAGGCCTCTTGCACCTCCGGGATATGGACGGCAATACTATTATTCGTGCCTGGCGAGTTAAAGAATAAAACCTCTAATTGGTTCTGACGCAGCGGCCTCATCAGATGGGTATACCGACAAATAACATGTGATCCGGTACCAGGATTGCGTGTATTGTGGAGATAGTTTTCAGGAAAGTTTGAGAATGAAGCCACGATCACATAAACCAGGCACCAGTTATCGCCTGAATATGGATTTCGATCGACCAGTTTTTATGTTGCCCGATCAATATGACTGGATAGCGAGCCCTGCGGATGGTGTTTCGCGCGTGCCATTAGAACGCGTATCACCTGAGTCCGGTCACAAAACCAGTTTTGTGCGATTCAGTCCTGACTCATATTTCCCTGCGCATGCACATCCGCTGGGCGAGGAAATCTACGTTCTGGACGGTGTTTTCTCTGACGAATTCGGAGACTACCCGGTGGGCACGTATCTACGTAACCCGCCCGGGTCTCACCATCGGCCTTTCACCAAAGATGGCTGCACGCTTTTTGTGAAACTGGATCAGTTTAATCCGGATGACACAGAAAAAGTTGTATTACGTCCGGAAGATCAGCATTGGCGGCCTGGGATTGGCAACTTGAGAGTTTCCGCATTGCATAATTACGGCACAGAAAGTACCGCATTGGTCTTTTGGCCGGCCAACGAGGTTTTTCAGCGACATGCTCATTGGGGAGGAGAAGAAATTGTCGTGATCAAGGGCAAATTCATTGACGAGTTTGGTGAATATCCGTCAGGCAGTTGGATTCGCAGCCCTCATCTAAGCGAACACTTTCCCCGTGTTGAAGAAGAAACACTGATATTGGTTAAGGTAGGACATATACCCCAGGAATAGGCAACTGAACCAGCAGTGAGTTTGGTTTGAGTCTTTCGATCAGTTCGGATTCTTAAAACAAATGCGCGTGTTTTAGTATACTCAAGACATCAGGCGACCATCACTCCGGAGATTTGATTATGAGTTTTAGCATCACTATTAACGGTCAGGTTCATAAGACCGAAGTGGATGGCGATATGCCGTTGCTTTGGTTCCTTCGTGATACCCTGGAACTTACTGGTACCAAGTACAGTTGCGGTATAGGTATGTGCGGCAGTTGCACCATTCATCTGGATGACGAAGCTGTACGTTCCTGCATCACGACAGTCAGTGAGGCCGATGGCAGGAAGGTCACCACGATCGAGGGTTTGTCAAAAGATGGCAGTCACCCCTTGCAGATAGCCTGGCTCAAGAACAATGTTTCTCAGTGTGGGTATTGCCAGCCCGGGCAAATCATGACGGCTGCCGAATTTCTGGTACAGAACCCCAAGCCCACCACGGAAGAAATCAACGATGCGTTGCAGGATAATATTTGCCGTTGTGGTACCTACATCCGCATTCGCAAGGCAGTTGCAGATGCCGCCGAACAGATGAAGGGGGCATGACATGAGTGCTTCACGTAAAGAATTGAATACTTTTAGTCGCAGGGAATTTCTGAAAGCTTCCGGGCTGTCCGCAGGTGGTTTGATGATTGGTATTTCACTGCCCCTGGGTGTGCTGGGATCAATGGATAGTGCGGGCTTCGAGCCCAACGCTTTTGTTCATATCGATAAAAACGGTGTCACCACGATTTACTGCGGTCGTTGTGAGATGGGGCAGGGTATCAGCACCGCATTGCCCGCTGCAGTAGCAGATGAGCTGGAAGCTGACTGGGCGCGTGTGAAAGTTCTGCAGGGCGATGCCGACAAGAAATACGGCCCACAGGCCACCGGCGGTTCACGCAGTATCAACCTGATGTTTGAACCGATGCGTAAGGCAGGCGCGGCGGGCAAGGAAATGCTTATAACCGCCGCCGCCCAGACCTGGAAAATACCAGCCGATAAATGCTATGCAAAAAACCACGCGGTGTTTAACCGTCTTGATGATCGCAGTCTCCAGTATGGTGAGTTGGTTGCTGTTGCCAGTGGTCTGCCCGTACCCGAAGAGCCTGTTTTAAAAACCAGGGATCAATTCCGTTACATCGGTAAACCCCTGCAACGCCATGATCAGCGCGACATGGTGATCGGTGAGCGCATCTACGGTGCCGATAAGAAACTTCCGGGCATGAAGTACGCCGCTATCAGGCATGTGCCGGTACTGGGTGGTTCGGTCAAATCTGTCGACAAGAGCGCAGCCCTGGCAATGAAGGGCGTTGTGGACGTGGTCGTGATTCCGCGCTTTGATAAACCATTCGGGTCAATAGGCGGTGTCGCGGTTGTCGCAGACAATACGTGGACTGCAGAGCAAGCCCTGGCAAAACTCAAGATTGAGTTTGAAGCAGGCAAGAACGGATCCTACGACACGGTAGAGTACAAAAAACAACTGGTGCGCAATGTTGAAGCGCCCGCCAAGAGCGAATTTGAGAAAGGTTCGTTAGACCAGGCTTTCAAGGATGCCACTGTTAAGCACAAGGCAACTTATACCGGCGGACACCTTTCGCAGTCACCCATGGAGCCAATGGCCAGCCTGGTCTGGGTACAGAAAGATAAATGTGAAATCTGGGCATCAACCCAGGACCCTGTGAGCATTCAAACGACCGTCGGCGCCTACCTGGACCGCAAACCGGAGGACATCACGGTTCACGTGATGATGGCGGGCGGTGCTTTTGGCCGTAAGTTCAAATGCGATTACGTGCAGGAAGCGGCAGCCTGCTCAAAAGCGGTCGGCGCCCCGGTGCAGATGACCTGGTCACGTGAAGAGGATACGCGAACGGGTTTTTACCATAGCTGCAGCGCGCAACATATCGAAGCTTCTGTGGATGCACAGGGCAAGCTGACCGGTTGGTTACACCGCGCTGCTTTTCCACCGATTGCATCACTTTTCAACCCGGCGGTAGTTCAACCTTCGGCCGGTGATCTCGATGCAGTTTCAAAACATCCCTATGGCATCGAAAACATGCGGGTCGAATCCGGTATGGCACCGGTGCATACCCGTATTGGCTGGTACCGGTCTGTTTATGCCATTTTTTACGGCTTTGCGATCAACGCATTTACCGATGAACTGGCTCACGAGGCCGGTGTGGATTCGCTGCAGTTTTTCCGCGACATCTACGCCAACAACAAGAACCCGGATCAGGCTGAGCAGGTGAAGCGTAGCCTGGGTGTGCTCAACAAGGCCGCCAAAATGGCTGAATGGGGTAAGAAATTGCCCGCTAACCAGGGTATGGGTATCGCGGTTCATCACAGTTTTGCGAGTTATGTGTCCATGATTGCGCACGTTGAGGTCGACGGGGATGACATTACCGTCCACCGTGTTGATTGTGCTGTTGATTGCGGCCTGGTTTTAAACCCGGATATCGCGACCGCACAGATGGAAGGCGCGATCATCATGGGTCTTGGCCTGGCTATGAAAACCGAAATACGCTTTAAAAACGGTGCCGTGGTTAACTCCAATTTCCATGACTACCCGGTGCTGAGCATCAGTGAAACACCGACGGAAATTAACGTCAGTTTTGTCGGTCAGGACTACCGGCCCACCGGACTGGGTGAGCCGGGTGTGCCAACAACGGCACCTGCATTGGCAAACGCTTTATTCGCAGCGACCGGCAAGCGCTATCGTTCGCTGCCTATCAAGCCGGCCTGAGTGAGGAAATCAGGGCCGGGGTAAAAACCTGCAATAATTTTTGCTCACGGCCCAGAATCCCGGAGAAACGTTTATAGCGTGGTTAATCAGGATTTCGATAAAAAAGTTTTCATTGAACATCTCAGCAGGATTTGTGGTGAGAATATCATCACTGATAAACCTCGCCTGGCCGTTTATGAAGCGGACGGTTTGACCGCAAAAAAACAATTGCCATGGGTGGTGGTGCTGCCCTCGACCATCGAGCAAGTCCGGGAAATTGTCCGCTTGTGTTACCAGTTCGAAGTACCGGTTGTCGCACGGGGTGCAGGTACGGGGCTATCCGGGGGTGCGACACCGCATGCCGAAGGGGTTTTGCTGAGTCTCGCAAGGTTCAATCATATTCTTTCGGTCGACACAGAGAATCTGCTCGCGAGGGTGGAGCCCGGTGTCACCAACCTGGCCATCTCTGAAAAGGTCAAAGACCTCGGACTTTATTATGCGCCGGATCCGTCTTCACAGGTGGCATGCTCTATCGGCGGCAATGTGGCAGAAAATTCCGGTGGTGTGCATTGTCTGAAATATGGTCTGACGGTCCACAATGTCAGTAAGTTAAAAATGGTTTCCCCAAAAGGGGAATTGTACGAGCTAGGCAGCGAAGCATTCGATTCGGCCGGTTATGACCTTTTGGCACTGATGCATGGTTCCGAAGGCATGCTGGGTATCGTGGTCGAAGTAACCGTCAGGTTACTGCCGGTACCCGAAGCTGTTTGTGTGGTGATGGCGGGTTTCAATTCCGTGGAAGAGGCCGCAACAGCGGTAAACGATATTATCGCTGCCGGAATCTTGCCTGCCGGGCTGGAAATGATGGACAAGCCGGCCATCCGGGCAGCGGAAGCCTTTGTCCATGCCGGTTATCCAACCGATGCTGAAGCATTGCTATTGTGTGAACTGGATGGAATAGAAGCTGAGCTTGAGACCCAACTCGAGGTCTTGCAGCAGGTGCTGGAAAACAATGGGGCAATGGCTGTCTCCGTTGCCCATGAGAGCGAAAACCGCGCACGTTTGTGGTTGGGCCGGAAAGCCGCATTTCCGGCGGTCGGCAGAATTGCTCCCGATTATTACTGCATGGACGGGACCATTCCCAGGCGACAACTGGCGTCTGTATTGGCGAAGATTTCCAGCTTGTCCGAGGAATATTCCCTGGCCGTTGCCAATGTGTTTCATGCCGGTGACGGCAATTTGCACCCGCTGATTCTCTATGATGCCAACCACCCCGGTGAGTTACAGAGAGCCGAGGATTTCGGCGCCAAAATTCTCGAGCTGTGTATTGAGGTCGGTGGAACCATCACGGGTGAGCACGGGGTTGGTATCGAAAAGATTGACCAGATGTGCGTGCAGTTTTCTGCGGCTGAGTTAACGCTATTTCACGGTATTAAATCTGCTTTTGATGAAAAGAAAATTCTCAATCCGGGCAAAGCCGTTCCGACCCTGCATCGCTGTGCCGAATTCGGCGCCATGCATGTACATAGGGGTCAGGAAAAATTCCCGGAATTGGACAGGTTCTGATGTTTTCCGAAGACTCAAGCGCAAACTTACTGGCACAAGTTAAAGAGGCGATCAAGCGTCGATCACCGCTTACCATTGAAGGTTGTGGGAGCAAGAGGTTCTATGGCTACCCGCCATCGCCGGAGCTGGATCGACTGGATGTTTCCGTGCATCGGGGCATTATCGATTACGAGCCAGTCGAACTGGTACTACACGTCAGGGCAGGCACACGTCTGTCTGAAATCAATCAGCTTCTCGGTGATAATAATCAGTTGTTGCCATTTGAACCGCCGGACTTTGATGCAACCACCACCATCGGCGGTGTGGTAGCCAGCGGTCTTTCCGGCCCGCGACGGCCCTGGGCCGGGTCGGTGAGAGATTATGTGCTGGGTGTTACCCTGATCACCGGCAGGGGAGAGATTCTTGAATTCGGTGGCCAGGTGATGAAAAACGTTGCCGGTTATGATGTTTCAAGGCTGCTAACAGGTTCAATGGGAACCCTGGGTATTATTCTCGATGTCAGTCTGAAGGTATTGCCGGCACCTGAAATGGAAATCACCCGGGCCATTGCTGTTTCATGTCAGGAATTCCAGGCTCGTTTGCAATCAATGCAAAGAAACTTGCCGCTCAGTGCCGCCGCGTATCAGGACGGTTTTCTCAAGGTTCGTTTTTCAGGAAGTGAGGCTGCGGTCAGTGCCGCGGTGCAGAAAACTGATGGTGAAGACACGGACAACGGTTACTGGAAAAGTCTGAATACGCTGGAATGTTTTGCCGGGGTCAAAAACCTCTGGCGGGTCAGTGTTGCACCCGCATCAAAGCTATTTCTTGAAGATGCCGCGGTGATCGACTGGGGCGGTGGAATACGTTGGTTAGCCGATCCAGAGTATGACCCAAGAAAATTGCTGGTCGGTGAAGACGGGCATGCCACTTTGATGAAATACGATAAGGAAAGCCTGTCATCCGAAACCGAAATATTCCAACCCCTTCACGAACCTCTGTTAGGCATCCACCACAGGCTAAAACAGCAGTTCGATCCCGTCGGCATTTTTAACCCCGGTCGGATGTACAGGGATATTTAATGCAGACCCGCATTCACCCGGACCTTGTAGATTTACCCAAAGTGCAGGAAGCAGAAAGCATTTTGCGCAGCTGTGTCCATTGCGGTTTTTGCACGGCTACCTGTCCCACTTACCAGTTGCTGGGTGATGAACTCGACGGTCCGCGTGGGCGGATCTACCTGCTCAAAAATCTGCTTGAAGAAAATGCCATTGATGACAGGGTCGTGGTGCATCTGGACAGGTGTCTGACCTGCCGTGCTTGCGAAACAAGCTGTCCTTCGGGTGTGAAGTACAGTAGGTTACTGGAAATCGGCAAGGAGTTGATTGCTGCAAAATCAATCCGGCCAACATCAAAACGAATCCAGTCGGCCCTGTTAAGGTGGGTTGTTCCCCGTAGTTATTTATTCTCACCCATGTTGCGCCTGGGGCAGTTTTTCCGTCCAGCTTTGCCCGGTGTATTGGCGAACAAAATCCCGATTAAGCAAAAGCCCTTGCCAATATCCAACAGGGAAGCAGAGCCTTCCCAAAAAACCGTGCTGTTGTTAAAAGGCTGTGTGCAACGTGCTGCCACACCCAATGTGAATGTCGCACTCGAGCATTTATTGGCAAAACATAATGTCGCGGTTACCAGTCTGCAAGGGGAGGGCTGTTGCGGTGCCGTGGACTATCACTTGTCTGCCCATGATCGGGGGCTGCAAAGAATGCGAGACCTGATCGATAAACTGCATGGTCAGCTTGAAAACGTCAATTACATCGTCTCTTCAGCCTCCGGCTGTGGTGTCACGATCAAGGAATACCCCTTGTACCTCTCCGAAGATCCGGAGTATGCCCGCAAGGCAGCACGGGTAGTTGAGAAGGTTGTCGATGTTTCTGAATTGCTGGGGCAGTTCGAGTTCAATTGCTCCCCCATCCGCGCAGCGGTGCACACGCCCTGCACGTTGCAACATGGCCAGGGTATTAATGGTGAAATTGAAAACATCCTGCAGCGCGCTGGAATCACTATTGTCAAAAGCCGCGAGTCGCACCTGTGCTGTGGTTCTGCCGGTACCTACTCTATTATGCAGCCGGAAATTTCCAGGCGTCTGCAAGTCAGGAAGCTGGCGGTACTGCAGGAAAACTCGCCGCAGGTCATCGTAACGGCAAATATCGGCTGCCAGTTACATTTGCAGACCGGGGCGAATGTCCCGGTGATTCATTGGGTGGAGTTATTACAGCAGCAGATTACTGATCTGTAAGCCAGGTTCAGCAGGGCAGGGATCGGTAAACCGGCCTGAATCAATTTTCAGGCCGATCTGCATTAAAACCCTTTAGTTACTCGACGGCACACCACGCCCCGGCGTCCATGGCACGCCAGCGTCATCCATTGCCTTGCGAAGTGCCGGCATGTCGGTGCCGAAAATTCGATCCAGTGCAGTCCTGATGCCAGCGAACCCTTGTTCGCCGATTTCCAGGCTGCGTTGGTGGGTGGGTGTTGGTCCGTAGGTTGAGAACGATGTGCCGAGTTGTGCGACACTGGTTCTCTGTTGCACTGATAACGGGCCCGTTGCGCCCGCCAGGTCACGTCTTTCATCACCGGATAACTGAAGCTGTAAATCCATCACTTCAAGTTCCAGTGCCCTGGCCCTGTTACGAAGCTCAGTGTCCGCGCCGGAACGCAGCAGGGTTTGCTTGATGGCACCGAGTTCGGCCAGCAGTGCTTTCATTGCGGAGTTGGCGCCGGTGCCTTCGCGTTTGAGTTTATCAAGGCGCAGGCCGAATGCGACCACTTCCTCCGGGGTCGCAGTTGCCAGGTTGTTCTGGCGCATCAACTTCACATGTATTGAAGTCTGCTGGCCCGTGTCTTTGAGTACTCCGTTGATTCGGGTTGCCAGGCTAACCGTGTAATCACCAGGCGCGGCCAGGGGGCCGGGGATTACGATGTAGTTATCCTGTTTCTTTTCTGTCCACGGGCTGGATTCCGCATAACGCAGATTCCAGGCTACCCGGTGGAAGCCGGCCTTGGCGGGGCCCTTCGATTTTCCGTATGACTTCACCATTGCTGTCCCGTATGGTCAGCACAACTGCGGCGGCCTCTTCTGCCTTTTCAGCACGCAGTGTTTCCCAGCCAGGGTAGGGTGTATTGCCACCCTCTTTTTCTATCTCTTTCTCGCTTTTCCGCCGTTGTTCTTTAGCTGTCAGGATCGATTCAGGCAAGTAGTAGGTGATGACTGCGCCAAATGGTGGGTTATCGGCCACGTAATAACTGTCACCTTGCGATGACTTGCCGCCGATCTGGAAGTCACCCAGCGGCATGCGCTGTAGGTACCAAAGCGCATCCCGTACCGGGAACAGCATGGTATCGGATTTGAGGTTTTCAGCTGTCAGGCTGCGTAGTGGCGTGTAGTCGTCAAAGACATAGAAACTGCGACCGAAAGTGGCACCAACCAGGTCGTTCTCGCGTTTCTGGATAACGAGATCGCGGAAAGATATGTTGGGTGTGCCACCGGCCAGTTTGGTCCAGACATCACCGCCAACGGTAAAAAAGACACCGAATTCAGTAGCGGCGAACAACAGCTTTGGATTGACGTGATCCTGTACCAGGCGCCACGCTACATGGCGTTCAGGCAGACCGCGGCTAATGCTGCGCCAGGTATTACCCCGGTTGCTGCTTTTGAAGATATAGGGTGAGAAATCACCGGATTTATGGTCATCTACGACCACGTAAACGGTGTCTGCATCATGCAGATCTGCCTTGATGTCATTGACGAAGTAGTTTTTCGGTACATTTCGGCAGGTTGCCGATGTCACGCCATTTTTCGCCGCCATTTTCGCTGACATGGATGCGGCCGTCGTCAGTGCCCGCGTATAACAGACCTTCAACCAGCGGTGATTCCGATAGCGATGTAATGGTGCCGAATTGCGACATGGCCATCAGGTCCCAGGCCGAGTCAAAGCTCCAGACACGGCCCATCATGGGTAGCTCCATGCGATCCTGCGCGTGGCTGAGATCTCCGGAAATGGCAGACCAGCTATCACCGCGGTTGTCGCTACGCCACACTCTCTGGCTGGCAAAATACAAACGTGCGGGGTCATGCGGGCTGATCAGGATAGGAGAGTCCCAGTTAAAACGCTCAGCTTCTTCGTCTGCTGCGGGTTGTGGCTGGATATAAATAACTTCACCGGTCTTTCGGTCATAACGCACCAGGTTTCCCTTTTGCCATTCGGAATAGATGATATCCGGATTGGTGGGATCCACGGCCGGTTGGTGGCCATCGGCAAATACGGTTACAAACCAGTCGCCAGTGCGGATGCCATGTACGTTATCAGTACGTGAGGGACCACCCTGGGTATTGTTGTCCTGGGTACCGCCATAGATGTTATAGAAGGGTTCGTCATAATCGACCGCAACCTTGTAGAACTGGGTGATCGGCATATTGCGGAAAAAGTTCCAGTGCTCAGTGCCATCGAAAGATTCGTAAACGCCACCATCGGTACCTACCATCAGGTAATCCGGGTCGGTGGGGTCGAATACAACTGCGTGGTAGTCACCGTGCACAGTTTCATTTTTTACCGGCAGCATTGTTTTGCCACCATCCACTGTTCTATACAGTGTGGGTGCAACCTGGTAAACGGTATCTACATCATGCGGGCTGGCGAAAATTTCCTGGTAGTAATGTGGTCCGGTTCCGCTGTAGACCTCATCGCTGCGTTTTTCCCAGCTCTCGCCGGCATCGATCGAACGCCAGAGACCGCCAGTCCGTTGCGCCAGTTCAATGGTTGCATATATAACACTCGGGTTGACCGGTGAGATGGCCAGGCCAATCTTGCCCTTGTCTTCCTTGGGAACGCCTTTGCTGAGTTCGCGCCAGGTCTTGCCACCATCGGTGGATTTGTGAATACCCGACTCGGGACCGCCGTCCATCAGGGCGGCAACATTTCTGAAACGCTGGTGCAGGGAGGCGTAGACAATATCCGGGTTATTCGGGTCAAGATGCACTTCGTTAGCACCGGTGTATTTGCCGGCTGACAGGATGAGATCCCAGGTCTTACCACCATTGATGGTTTTATATAGCCCACGGTCACCACCGGATGACCATAATGGCCCTTGCGCAGCCACGAAAACCACGTTGGAGTCTCGTGGGTCTACCCTGATCATGCCGATGTGCTGGGAGTCTTTCAGACCCATATTGGTCCACGACTTGCCGCCATCGATGCTCTTGTAAATGCCATCACCGTAACCAACGTGGCGTCCGCTGACGTTTTCACCGGTTCCGACCCATACCGTATCCGGGTTATTGGGGTCGATGGTGACACAGCCGATGGAGTATGAAGCCTCGGAATCAAACACAGGGGTCCAGGTCGTGCCACGGTTATCCGTTTTCCAAACCCCGCCACTGCCCACGCCGACATACCAGGTGCTGCGGTCATTTTGATTAACCGCGATATCTGCGATGCGCCCGGCAGTCATTGCAGGGCCGATGCTGCGCCACTCAAGGCTCTTTAGGGTCGCTTCGTTCAGACCAGGTTTGGGTGTTTCTTTTTCTTCTGCTGTTAATGCAAGTTCTGGTATTGATAAAACGAGCATAATCAAGCTAATGCGTAATAAATCTAACATGATTTCTCCAAAATAAATAAAGACTGAATTGCGATGTTCGGTTACGGAAATGTAAGGCTGTTCACGTATTTTGGCTATCCTACAGGACTTTAAGCCAGCACGCTCAACTTGCAGTTAGTGAGCGCGACAAATGTTCCAATCATTCACAAATTTCACTGGAGTCTCGATTAATCTGCGACTAGTCTACAATCACAAATAAATTTTGGGAACTATGGATCCCGACAAGGAGAAACATGACAAGCCAGGCACAAACCCCGCAACCAATGTCGTTTGCAATACTCAGAAATACACATGAAGTCTTCCGTAAATCCATTGCATTAATGAGCGAAATTCTCGACAAAGGCACACTGGGTGAGTTCAGAGATGAGTGGGCGAGTTTCCGCAGGTGTCGTGCAACACACCTTGCCATGGAAGAGGGCGCAGTATTTTCACTGCTTGATGAAGTGGGTGATGGTGCCATTACCGAGGCTGGCCTTGGGCAGGAACATATCGAGGATCTGGAGAATGCGGAATTGGTCGAGCAGGCCACAACCGCTGATGATGTGGCGCGGGCATTTGAGGTCTGGAAAAAATTCCAGCTCGAGCACCTGGCCCACGAGGAGAGGGTAATGGGCCCGCTGACCATGAAGACTGCGCCAACACCGGCGGGCCGGGGTCGGGTAGTTCAGGAGCGGCTGGTGCTTCCGGCGATTGTCCATGGTGATTTTGACTGGTACCTGGCTTTCACGATCGCAAGGCTAACGGCTTACGGAACTGCAGAGCAGCCACCTGCCGTTGCTGTGCGGGTGTTTGCCTGGGGACTGCAATATGCATCAACTCCGGAGCAATGGAGTCAATGGAAAAACATCGTTCAGGAGAATACCACGCTGATATCTGGCTGGAAATGGTAGATAAGTTTCAGATCGATGGTGACGGAAAAATTGCAGACTGAATTGAATGAGTGTCACCACTTTCTCTAAGCAATGATATTTGATTTACATTCACATACCACGCTTTCTGACGGTGTATTCACACCGCAGGAACTCATTCAGCGTGCTATTGAAAAATGTGTGGATGTTCTTGCCATTACCGATCACGACACGCTCGACGCGTATCAGGATCTGCCAGACACCCACGGCAAAATCAAACTGATTCCGGGTATTGAGCTTTCCACACAGTGGGAAAATACCGGTATTCACGTTCTCGGTTTGAATATCGACCTGGGCAGTGAGGCGATAAATACCGCTGCGCGCTTACAATCCGAAGCACGCCTGTCGCGAGCCAGGATAATCGGCGAGAAGCTCGCAAAACAGGGTATCGAAGATGCGTTTGCCGGTGCTAAAGAACTTTCGTTTGGTGGTTACATTGGCCGCCCGCATTTTGCCCAGCATATTCTCAACATCGGCAAGGTAAGTTCCATACAGGCCGCATTCAAAAAGTACCTTGGTGCAGGCAAGGCCGGTGATGTAAAACAACACTGGGCAGAACTGCCACAAATCATTCAATGGATACGGGATGCAAATGGAATTGCCGTGCTGGCCCACCCTTTAAAATACAAATTAACCGCTACAAAATTGAAGAGACTACTCGATCGTTTTCTGCAAGCGGGCGGCCAGGGCATGGAAGTGGTTTCCGGTCGACAGTTGCAGCAACCAACTCAGTATTTGGCCCATTTATGTGAGCAAAAGAATCTACTGGCCTCAGTTGGGTTCTGACTTCCACAGGCCGAGTAAACACTGGGCCGAACTCGGTGCATTCCCACCACTGCCTGACAACGTCACGCCGGTATGGGACCGGTTTTGAAAAATGACCCGGATAATATTATTCAACAAACCATTCAGGGTCATGTCGCAGTTTCGTGAATCCGGAACCAAGACAACCCTGAGTAGCTATTTCCAAGATCCTGCACTGCGGGTTGCAGGGCGGCTTGATTACGATTCGGAAGGCCTGCTGTTGCTGAGCGATGACGGCCGGCTTGTGCAGAAGATAACCCATCCCCGTTTTACGCTGGAAAAAACCTACTGGGCGCAGCTTGAGGGTGAACCCACCGGGCGATGCACTTGAGCAACTTCGCATCGGGGTGATGCTGAAAGACGGGAAAAACCCGACCGGCAAAGGGCGCATTTAATAGAGGAGCCCGTCGGACTTTGGTCCCGGGACCCACCTATCCGTTATCGTGCGTCCATCCCCACCAGCTGGCTTGAACTAACGATAACCGAAGGTCGCAACCGCCAGGTACGGCGTATGACTGCTGCGGTCAATTTTCCAACTTTGCGGCTGATTCGGGCCCGTGTGGGCGACTGGTCTTTGGGTGAACTTAAACCCGGTGAATGGATGGAATAAGCTGTAGTAGCCAAGACTTTAAGGAACAATCCGGTGAGACTTATTTACGTTGTGATATCTATTTTGGTCGTGTCGGTGGCATATGGCGGCACGGACAATCAGCAAACAGGCCCGGAGACCGACGCTGTTGCCGAATTGTTTCAAGCAGAGGGCATAGATGGAACACAAGTGGTCGCATCCTCCGATGGAGAGGTTTTCCACGTACATAACGGGGATAGATCAGAGGAGCGTTTCTCAGAAAGCTACACGATTATTCGGTTCCCTTTCGGCGTGAACACGTAGATATCCTGAAAGAAATCATGCTGGACGAGCAATCGGCCGATTACATTATCTATGCAAAAACTGGCTGGACTGGCACCGAGCTTCAGGTTGGTTGGTACATTGGATATGTAGAGAAAGGCGATGAAAATTGGCTTTTCGCAATGAATATGCGAATGGACAGAGCCGAACAAGCTCCTCTGCGGAAAAAGCTGACCATTCGGTCACTGCGAGCATTAGGACTACTCTGAAAACTCCAGTTTGTTTTGAACAGAATTGTTGGTAAGTTTTGTCTCCTATTGGCTGAGAGTAGCCATAAGCAACGTTGAAATTTGTATTAACCCTATGGCTGCATTCCTGACTGAATGCAGAACTTCGACTTCCGGTACTGCGTATGGCAACTCACAGCCAGAAGCTGACACCAAAAAACTAATCCGGCATCATACAACGGTGGCCATCAAATTTTGGGTGCGTGTAAAACCGCCCAGGTTATATACATTTTCAATTCCATGTTGTTTTAATTTTTCTACTGCGATATGACTACGCGTGCCGCTATTACAGAAAACCAGTGCTGTATGACCTTCAAATTTATCAGTGTTCTTATCCAGATTTTCCAGTGGCAGGTTGACAGTGCATTCAATACTCTCACTGGCAAACTCATTTTGGCTGCGCACATCTACAACCATGGCCCCATTATCAATCATTGCTTTTGCCTTGTTGAGTTCCACAGGGATTTCCCATTTTCCAAGCATTCGCATGGCTCCTTCATACAACCAGCTTAATGTACAAAAATGGGTCGTGATAACAATTGCTTGAAGGATCAGTAACACAACACCTACGGCTATCGCGGCGACCGGGAATCCGGTCAGGAACAACACAGCCGCTGAGGTATTCATAACACCTGCGGCAAAACATGCGAGACGTCTCTGAAAAGGGTTCTCAGGCAATTCAATTGCAGTAAATGCGTGTCGAACCGCACGGTTGTAGATTAAGTCCATTGGGTGGCCTGCGGGAAAGAAAAATGCCCACATACCTAGTATCCCAATAAAAAAAAGTACATACGGTTGTTGGGTATAAAGCCCATACGCTGTAATTGCTGAGCACACTGCTGGCGTAAAACGCAGGCCCCATTCCAGTTGCTTCAACTCCTGAGCGGAGTAATGCTGATACCCCTGCTGGAAAAGGCTCTTTTGTTGGAATGATAATTCACAAGTTGTGCTCATTTGATCGCCTATTTTTTGTTAACCGTGTTTAATGCAAAATTACTTGATTCTCTTTTATTATAGTCGATGAGAATGATTTTCATTTATATTCGCTTTTAGTCAAGGGGAACCCGGATGCAATAAGAGATTGAGCCGGTCCGTTTTGTGCTGGTAATAAGGTCCGTATATGGACTCCTCCTCATTGCAAGCAATCTGTTCAGGCAGACATGGCACGACTGCATACGTATATCCGGCCTCTCAAGTTGGCATTCGTTGTTCTGACGATTTCCGCGGCCTGTTCGGCTTTCCAGGTTTGTTCAAGAGCAATTTCTGCCACTACGTCTATACTGAAATTAACGGTTTCTAAATTATTACCGTGACTTGGTGCCAGGGCTTGCAACAGAACTGAGCGGCTTTTGTCCTTGATTGAGTACACGGCTAGAGAGGTTTCCCATGCGCACAATTCCATTTCTATTATGCATCGTTGCAATCTTACTGGGTTTCAATACATTTGCTGAAACTGAATCCGCCGCCGAGCCGTCACTGGCCAATACGGCGGTCGTTATCACGGACCCGCAAAATGACTTTTTGAGCCCGGACGGGGTGACCTGGGGTTTGGTTGGCAAGAGTGTGACAGACAACAAAACGGTGAAACACATCGGTATGTTGTTCAAAGCTGCTAAGGCCAATAACATACCGGTGTTCATATCCCCTCACTATTATTACCCCACGGATCATGGCTGGCAGTTTGAAGGGACGCTGGAAAAAGTCATGCACAATATCAACATGTTTGACCGCAAGGACGCGTTGAGCCTGGAGGGTTTTGAACACTCAGGAGCAGACTGGCTGGAGGAATACAAACCCTATATCAGTGACGGTAAAACCATTGTTACCAGCCCTCACAAGGTGTACGGACCGGAAACAAATGACCTGGTCCTGCAACTGCGTAAACGCAAAGTCGATACGGTGTTCCTGGGAGGCATGTCTGCCAACTTATGTGTTGAGTCTCATCTGCGCGAACTGCTGGAACAGGGTTTCGAAGTCATAGTCGTGAAAGATGCAACCGCCGCCGCCATTTCTCCTAAACTGGGCGACGGCTACCAGTCGGCGCTGATCAACTTCGGCTTCCTGGCCAACGGTGTGATCACCACGGACGAGGCGGTCGCAAAAATTAGCGGCAAATAAACTATTTCCGCCCGGTCATCTACTGAAGCCTCCGGAATCCGGGCTCAGCAGTTCTGCGCGTCTTCAGGCTGACTGACCACCCCTTACCAGGGTCGGCACTTACAAGGGCTGTGCATGACGCGAGTCGAAAATCACAGGTGACTCTCTTTTACACGCTTGCGAATGCCCGCTAATGAGTCGCGTGTCGTGCGGGCTCAATGAAAATCCATTTTATGATTTGCATGAGAGGAGCGAACAATAAAAAAAACATTACACAAAGCTGATACACGTGGTGTCGCTGATCATGGCTGGTTGAGATCCCGACATACATTTTCGTTTGCTGAATATCAAAATCCTGAACGGATGCGATTCGGGTTGATGCGGGTGATCAATGACGACGTGGTTAAACCCGGCATGGGGTTTGGTACCCACCCCCATGAGAACATGGAAATCATATCCATTCCGCTCACCGGCAAGTTGCGCCACGAAGACAGCATGGGCAATGTTCAAGAAATCGTGGCGGGTGAAGTTCAGATCATGTCAGCCGGGACTGGGATAACACATTCCGAGTACAACGGCTCCGACTCGGAAGATGTTAATTTTCTGCAGATCTGGGTCTTTCCCGAGAAGCAGAATATAGAGCCTCGCTACGATCAGAAACTATTCTCTGCAGATGGACGACTTGGTCAATTTCAGAATATTGTGTCGCCTGATCGGAACGATAATGGCGTCTGGATCAATCAACAGGCATGGTTCTGGTTTGTCGATTTTAAGGCCGGTCAATCGGATACATTTACGATCAAGAGATCCGGAAACGGCGTCTATTTTTTCGTGCTTGAGGGCACGGTTATTGTTGCCGGTGAGCAACTGGAACGCCGCGACGGAATTGGTATTGAAAACGCCGAAAATGTCGAGGTTGAAGCGACTGAGGATTGTCAGTTGCTGGTGATGGACGTGCCAATGTAGTGAAATGAAATTGGACGAATGGGGCGATCAGGCAGCATGGGTTCTGCGGCGTTCCCCTTGCCGTGACCCCGATGTCAAAACTGAGGTTTTTGCACCGCACGTATAGCTGCTTGTGTTAAGGATTATCAGTGGTGAAGAGTACTCGCCCATTTGTCAGTCAAATTGAGACTCGCTTGGGTATCCGAGGTCTCTCGCCATGTAACCCACGATGCGGTCCACGCACTGGGTGATGCCGCGGCTGAAACTTTCCCCTTCGTTTGCTAACCAATTCTTGGCGGCCTCGTGGGCGGTTTCGTACTGGTATTGATTGGTCTGAACGGTGGGCTTTTCATCCCCGAAACCCCAAAAGGTTTTCATTTCTGCAATGATATTCAGCGATAGCATCTCTTTATCATATTGGCGCAGCTCCAACGATTTTACTCGCACCTGGATCAAGGCTTCAGCTTCAGATTCTAATGTTTCAACAGTATCAGGCAGCACGGCGCTTAATGACTGATGCAGCATTTCATTGGGCTTCAGGTCTGTGCGTAGATTCTCTAACACCTCGTTAACCTGCCGATTGTGCTCCTTTCTTAGGCCACTCTCTGGTGTCAGTCCCACACCAACTAACCCTCCGGTGATTCCGCCCAAAAGTGCAGTCAACGGCACGCAGAGGAAGGCACCTGGCCCACAGGTAAGCCCGATGGCAGCGCCTGCTGCCGCACCTGCTGCAACTCCTCCTCCGACCCTGGTCGTAACCAGGAATGTGGTCGAGTCGGCTTGTAAATCTTCTTTGGTTGTACCTGCGGTTGTGATCGCAATGCGCTGAAATTGCGGTAGAGGTGGCGGCTCGGCGGGCGTGCTTGCACACGAGGTCAGGCGCAGAGTTATTACTGGAAAAATCAGCTGCACCAATCTGAGGATATGCATCGATAGTGATTCATTTGCCTTGTGTTATTACCATACACCGATAGATCAGGCATTTCATGTAACCGCACACACCCTCGGCCAGCAGCGGACGTTGGACGACTGCGTTGCAGGCATATAAGATGGTAAGTATTGTGAAGAAACATGGAAGTGCTTTCTAACCTGTATCCAGATAGGAGGTTTTCAATGCGCCTGCGAAAAATTGTGATCCTGTTTCTTTTGATATTCACTGGGCTGGCTCACGCTCAGCAAAAACCAAACATCGTATTCATCTTTATGGATAATTTCGGCTACGGGGAGTTGGGTGTCTATGGTGGCGGCATCACACGGGGTGCACCCACATCACGTATCGACGCGCTTGCTGCCGAAGGGATTCGATTAACCAATTTCAATGTTGAGGCGCAATGCACCCCGTCTCGTTCGGCCCTGATGACAGGCCGTTACGCTATCCGCTCTGGCAACGGTTCAGTTCCAATCACAACCGGCATGTACGGCCTCACCCAATGGGAAATCACGATGGCTGAGATGCTATCGAATGAAGGCTATGCTACCGGGATTTTCGGTAAATGGCATTTGGGTCATACACAAGGGCGTTTTCCGACGGATCAGGGTTTTGATGAGTGGTATGGAATACCGAATTCAACAGATGAGAGCCTCTGGCCCGATCAACCTCAGTTCAATGCGGTTGTTAAAGAGAATTTGAGTCCCTACGCCGTACCGGAGTACGTGTACGAGGGTCGCAAGGGTAGTGACCCAGAGAAAGTGAAAATTTATGACTCCAAACTTCGACCGGAAATTGACCGTGAACTAACCAATCGGGCTAAGGATTTCATGAAACGGCAGGCGAAAGCAGGCAAACCATTCTTTGTTTACCTGCCTTACACCCAGACACATATGCCGGTTGTACCGAGTGCGGAATTTGTTGGCAAGAGTGGTAATGGCGATTGGGGAGACGTACTTCTTCAAATCGATGCCTACGTGGGTGAACTCCTCGATACAGTCGATGAGTTGGGGATCAGGGACAATACGATTTTCGTTTTCACCTCCGACAACGGCCCGGAGATGCTGCCTGGGCATAATGGCTGGTCCGGTCCCTGGCGTGGCACGTATTTCACAGCACTGGAAGGCAGTCTACGGGTGCCTTTCATCATGCGTTGGCCAGGCAAAGTACCTTCTGGAAAAGTGTCTAATGAAATAGTTCATGAAATGGATATGTTTGCGACCTTTGCCAGGGTGGCGGATGCCACTGTTCCAAACGACCGTATTATTGACAGTGTCGACCAGCTAGATTTTCTCATGGGCAAACAAGAAGCATCAAATCGAGACAGCTTTATCGTCTATGTAGGTAATGATCTTTTCGGTATCAAGTGGCGAAACTGGAAAATGATGTTCAAGGAAGTTGATCGTGGCACCGACGAGAAACGAACTTTTGATTTCCCGCGTTTTTTCAATCTGTACAACGATCCGAAGGAGGAATATCCGTTAACAAAAGCCACGGCTGGTCACTTCTGGGTCCGCTGGCCAATGGGTGAGGTACTCACGGAGCACATGGCGTCCCTGCAAAAGGAAACGCCGATCACTGCGGGAACTCCCGACCCATATAAACCAGTGAGGTAGGCAATGGATTAGTTGAGCGAAATATGGGACCTTTTAGCAGGTTAACATCACTCGTGTTGAACATCGACGCGGTGTGAGCGTGGGGGAATAGAACATAGCCTTTAGTTAATAACAATGCGTAGTACTAATGCACATTGATGTGTTTGGCATGTGGTAATGGCCAGCTTGGAGGTAAATCACACCAAGCATATTAAGGTATGGCGTTCGTGCGTTAAGCGGATCAAGCCTGAGTGCGGTTACAACATATTCAAGGAAGCGTTTCAGACGCGGCATTTCAGAAAAAATCTGGCTACTCAGCACTTGCTCCAACGCAAGTTCAGCCCGGGAGTGGTCCGGTATTTGTCAAAAATGATTATACGAATATTGGCTCGAAGTAAGTAGTTTAGTCGTCTGCCTGACGTTAGTTACGGTAACTCACTGAAACAAACCAGTGCACATCAGGTTGATACCAGGTCGGACTTGCTCGGTCTGAAAACAACTTTAGAAGTTGAAATCCTGGAGCAGGTGTCCCGTGAGGCAGCATTGGAACAGCATTAGGAATACACTATTCTTTATTTGGGTCATTTGGAGAAAATAATGAGTCAGGATCAAGAAACCAGTAACGTAACTGGTAGTTCAGAGTCGCAGGCGGAGTCGACAACACTTTTGACCGATGAACCGGTATCTTCTGACAATATTCTGGATGACAGTGGCAGGCGCAGCTTCCTTAAACGCGCTGCCCTGGGGGGTGGCGGTGCGTTATTAGGCGGTGCGGGTGCTTATGGCTTTGTCAAGAGTGAATTGAAAGGCAAACCTGTAAATGACTATCCCTTGATCGATGAGGCCATATTCAAACCCAAGGATCAGCGGGCCACGGTGCTGGCGTTCGCACACAGTCATCATCTCGCCGAGATGTATCCGGAACGGACCACTCAATACAACCAACTGCATGGAAAAGACTTCGACTTTCAGACCGGCTTTAAGCAAATGTATGAAATACCCTGGGACAATAGCAAACCGGGATATACGCAGTTGGACAGGGCGTTGCAAATGGCTGGTTGGGAGCCATTGGTGGTGGCTGGCAGCCGGATGGTGGCCAATCTGCAGCCGAATACGCCTTTGCACGCCTGGGACCAGTCGGCCGTTGTCGACGAGCAATACCAGTTCGAGAGCAAGAAACAGGCAACTGATTCCATCAAGAGTGCCGCACGGGTTTTTGGAGCCGTTAAGTGTGGCATCGCCAAGCGTGATAAACGCTGGGATTACGACCCATTGTACGACGATGAGAACCAACGAGAACTCAGTTGGGAGAAGGATTTTCCGTTTGAGCCTAAAACGGTCATCGTCATGCTGATTCCCATGGACTACGACTGCATGGCCACGGCACCGGCATGGACGGCTGATGGCACGGCTGCGGATGGCTACACGAAGAGTTCCGTGATCGCCAACCAGATCACCAAGTTTATCCATGGCCTGGGTTACCACGCGGTAGGTGCGGGTAATGACCTCGGCAGCAGCGTGCCTTATGCGATTATGGCAGGACTAGGCGAAGGCGGCCGTAACGGTGCCCTGTTATCGCCCGGTATCGGTCCCCGGCACAGAATCTGCAAGGTCTACACAGACTTTGAGTTCGTTGAATATGATCAGCCCCACACGTGGGGCATCACCGATTTCTGCCTCAAATGTGGCAAGTGTGCAGATGCCTGCCCGTCTGATGCCATTCCCAAACTGGAATCTGAAAACGGTGGTTACGGTTTTGAGCCAAACTACGAATATTCGGATAAACCGGGCTACACCTGGAACAATCACCACGGTATCCAGAAATTTTATAGCGATGCGAAGAAGTGCTACAACTTCTGGGTGGAAAACGGCAGCGCTTGTGCAGCCTGTATCGCTAGCTGCACGTTTAATGAGCCGGACATGTGGCACCACTTATTCATCATGGGCATTACTGACAAGACGCCTGGGTTCTTGCATGGCTGGATGGCTCAGCTCCATCCGAAGTTTGGTTACGGCAGCACTGCTGATCCCAAAAAAGCAGAGAAATTCTGGAAGACCGGTGAGGGCATGCGTACCAACACCGAGTTGAAGAACAATATCGGCACATCGAACAAGAGTTAAGGAGCTAACAACATGGAACTTATGCAGTGGTTTTTTATGGGTGTCCTGTTCACGGTTGGTGTATTTGGACTGTCGTACCTGTCTTTACTGGTCAAGCTAAAGTGGTACACATGGACCTGCCTGGTTACCGGGATAATTGCGATTCTGTTTGGAATTGGCTGGGCCGGTGGTTCTTTTCTGGAAGGTGTTGCCCAGTCCGGCGCCATGGGATTGATGATTTTCAGTGGTGGTGGGCTCATTTTGATGCTGCTGACCTGGCGTTATCTTGTAGCCCCTGAGTTCGAGAAGTAACAGCCAGTATGGAAAGGGAGCAAAGGGGTGACTGACTTGATTCATATCAACCCACCCTCCGGTGAACTACCGGCAGAGCCGTCAAAGGACTTTCCCTGGCGTGGAATCGTAGAAGGGTTTGCCTGGGTGGCATTAGTCGCGGCATTTGTTGTCGGCCAGATCGCTTCAAAGCCTGACTACGAGGCTATGCTGAAAGAGGCTTTGCCTGGCGAAGTACTCGTGCGGTCTGAAGTCAACAAGACCTTGCCCGTTGTTTACCAGGTCGAGGGTAAGGAAGACGTTGTCATCATGGCCGAAGGTGAGGGCTATGGTGGTCCCTTGGTCGTCGGTGTGCGAGCGAGAAGGACGGAGGATGGTGGTCGTTTAGCGGAAGTACTGATGCTGTCGCACAAGGAATCGCCTGCCTTCATGGAGCGTTTGCGGCGCGGCCATTTTTTCAATCAATTTGGCGGTAAGGATGTCAGCGATGATTTTGTCGTTGATGATGATATTGACGCGGTCAGCGGCGCGACGGTTTCATCCAGGGGCTTCACGACTGCAGTCCGCAAAGCTGTCCATCTCGGCGCTGTCAGCCATCTCCAACTAAAATCGACCTGGCAACAGCCTGGCTGGTCCCTGGGTATTGAAGAAGCTGTTCTGGTGTTGTTGTTCGTACTGGCTTTCGTTGCCGGTTACCGAAAAGATAAATTCGCAAAAGCTGCCAAATTGATCGTCATGATCGGTACCTTGGTTTTTGTCGGTTTCTACGCCAACGTCTCACTCAGCCTGGCCAACATCGCCGGCATATTCATGGGATACATTCCCAGTCCCCAACAGCATCCCATGTGGTGGATCATGATGATTGGTGTGCTTGGCAGTATCGTGTTTCTTGGTCGCAACATCTATTGCCAGCAAATTTGCCCCTTCATGGTCGTGCAGGATCTGGCTCAAAAGATCAGTGGCGTAAAAATGAAAATCGATAGCCGTTTTCAGAAACGGGCGAGGACCCTGATATTTTTCCTAAGCTGGGTCGCGCTAATGCTGATTTTCCTGTCTGCGCATCCGGCAATGGGGTCTTATGAACCCTTCGCCATGATGTTTTCACTCGAGGGACTGGGTATCCAGTGGTATATCCTGCCAGCCTCGCTACTGGGCTCGTTCTTTGTACCGCGCTTCTGGTGTCGCCTGTTTTGCCCGGTTGGGTTATACCTGAATGAAATGGTGCGCTTGCGTCGGCGAATACGAGCATGGTTTACCAACAGCAAGACCCGGTGAGGATGAAGAGATGGCGAAGAAGAGAAAAGACAAACCCTGGCACCTGAAAGTGACCTTGACCCTTTCAATCGTGATGTTGTTGCTGATTTTTGGGTTCTGTTACCCGTCCTTCCAGGAAGTGCGAAAGATGACACCGGTGCAGGTTGCCGTTGAACGGATGGTTGGACCGGCAGAGCCGGGAAACACTGATGCGACCGATCCGGATTGATGAATATTGCGTATGTAGTGAAACGAAATTTTGGACTTAACCAACCATTAGATGAGGCAGAAAAATGCTTGAATATGCCGCTTTAGCTTTATTAATCACCATGGTGACATTCATGATCTACCTGGTCATTTATATCCATGACATCCCCTATGAGATCGCAGTGAAACGCGATCACCCACATCAGGATGCAATCCATATTGCAGGCTGGGTGAGCTTGTTCCTGTTGCACACGATCTGGCCCTTGTTATGGATCTGGGCTTATCTCTACAAACCCGGTGAGAAATTCTTGCAAATGGAGGTCACGGGGGCCGGTTCCGAGGAACAGGGCAAGAGGATTGACCAGCTTGAAGGACAGCTTGGCTCCCTTTCAGCAGCAATAAATGAGATGAAGGCTACTTTATCGCAGGTAAAGGCCGGGGAGAGCCAAAATGGTTGAAGTACTGGTAATCGTCTATTCCATGATCATGTGGATCGTATTCAAAGTATTCAAAGTACCGGTAAATAAGTGGACCGGTACTACAGCTGTACTGGGTGGTGTCATCAGTATTGGGTTCCTGCTGCTCATGATGGGTATGTATCACCCCTTTACCAAGGAGGCCCGGATTTATTCGTTGACCACACCGGTATTGCCAACGGTCAAGGGTCGCGTCATCGAAGTTAACGTCAAGACCGGCGACAGGGTTAAGGAAGGGAGATTTGATGTTCCGAATTGATCCCGGAGCCCTTTCAGTACGCAGTGGATCAACTGGAGGCGGAGCTGTCGCTGGCTATCAGTAACCTGGAAGATGCGACAGAATTATTTGAAAAGAAATTTGCATCGGCGAAAGATGTTGAGCGGGTACAGGCAGAAGTAGACAGCCTGACCGCACAGCTTGCCAGCGCCCGCTTCTCACTGGCGGAGACCAATGTAAGGGCTGAGAGTGACGGTTATGTGGCGCAGGTTCGTCTGCGGCCAGGCGTTCTCGCTGTGCCCATGCCTTTTAGCCCGTTGATGACCTTCGTACACGACCAGGACCGCTTCCTGTTGGCCGGATTCCAGCAAAATCCCTTGCAGAATATTCAGCCTGATTTTGAGGCGGAGGTGATCTTCACTGCTCTCCCAGGCAAGGTTTTTTCCGCCTCGGTTATCGGTATGTCTGAGATCATGGCACAGGGCCAGTTGTTACCCGATGGCAAGTTAATAGCGCTTGATAGGGTCACATCCCGCTGGACGCGTAATGGTGAGAATTGATATCAAGGACGACCTGTCAGGCTACCAGCTGCCAACCGGTGCCAAGGCCTACGTCGCCGTCTATTCCACCACTTGGAAACCAGTGGCGATTATCCGGAAAGTCATACTACGTGTCATGAGTTGGGAAAATTATCTATTCTCAATTCTCAGTTGATTGTTATTTGGTCAAAGCGTTAGCCGGGTCTGCATAGTTAATATGTGGGCCCGGATTAGAATATCGGAGGTCAATATGTCACAAACAAGCAAATATTTCAGCATCGTACTGACAGTAGCGATAATTACATTACTGTCTGGTTTTCCACAACCGGTCACATCTGCTGAGCCGGTGTCTACAGACCTCGCAGTGGTTGACCAGAGTGACTGGCCGCGTGAGATTGTTACCAACAAGGGTGTGATCGTGGTCTATCAACCACAACCGGAACAACTCAATGGCAATATGCTCAAAGCGCGGGCGGCTGTGGGTATTGAAGTGCAAGGCCAGAGTCCGGTATTTGGTGTAGTGTGGTTTGATGCCCGTCTTGAAACTGACCGCTCCGACCGATCTGCATTAATCACTGAGTTAACGATCAATGAAATGCGTTTTCCTAACCAGGATGACAAGAGAGTTAATGCACTCAGTGACCTGCTGGAGTCAGAAATTCCAAAATGGAACCTGCCCATTGCGATGGATGAGTTGACCGCAACCCTTGAGACGGCTGATACAAATATAAAATCTTCTCAGCAGATCAGTACCGATCCACCGGTGATGCTTTTCTATTCAGAACCTGCAGTGCTGATCACCATTGATGGTGAACCACGTTTGGCCGATACGGAAGAAAAAAACATCCAGCGCGTTATGAATACGCCGTTTACTATTTTGTACGATACAAAAAAGAAAGACTATTACCTGAATGCGGATGACGATAGCTGGTACAAAGCTTCCGCAATCAAGGGCGACTGGCAGCCTGTCAGCAAGGTTCCCAGGAAAATAGCCAAGCTTGCCCCGGAACCCGAAGAAGTGGACGAAGAAGATGCTGCAGATGATGCGGAAACTGAGACCGGTCCGCCGCCTAAAATTGTCATCGCCACTGTGCCGACCGAACTCATATCGAGTAACGGCAAACCGGAATATAAGACCATCAGCGATACCAGTCTTTTATATGTAAGCAATACAGACAGTGATGTGTTGATGGACACTGACAGCCAGGATTACTATGTATTGCTGTCGGGCCGCTGGTACGTCAGCAAGTCGCTGGAAGGGCCATGGAACTATAGGGCGGTACAGGATTTGCCGGAAGATTTTAAAAGGATTCCTGAGGATTCGGAAATGGGTTCCGTACTCTATGCTGTTCCAGGTACTGATATCGCCCGTGAAGCAGTGATGGACGCACAAATCCCCCAGACGGCTGCGATTGAAAGAAAGAAGGCCAGTTTGAAGGTCGAATATGACGGCACTCCGAAGTTTGAAAAAATTGAAGAAACACAGATGCACTGGGCCGCCAATACCGCCACCCCCGTCATCCGTGTGCAGAACAGATACTACGCGGTTGACGAGGCGGTCTGGTTTGTCGCCAACAGCGCCGGGGGGCCATGGGTGATAGCGACCTCTGTGCCGGATGAAATCTACACCATTCCAGCGGATTCGCCCGTCTATAACGTAACCTTTGTACGTATCTACAGCTCGACCGATGAGATTGTTTATGTCGGCTATACGCCCGGTTATACGAATACCTATGTCTATAACACAACGATTGTCTATGGCAGCGGCTATTATTGGCCGGGTTGGTATGGAACCCACTACTACCCACGCTACTCAACCTGGGGTTTCCATGTCAGGTGGAACCCATGGACCGGTTGGCGTTTTGGTTTGAGTTACAGCTATGGTCCTTTTTCCTTCCATTTCGGACGCGGTGGTTGGTACCGTGGTGGCTGGTGGGGACCGGGCCGTTACCGAGGCTACCGCCGTGGTTACCGGCATGGGTATCGAAGTGGTCGCAACGCCGGTTATCGGGCTGGATACAGGGCCGGCAAGCGTAATTCTAACCGGCAAAATATGTACAAGAACAATCGCAACCAGTCGCGTACAGCATCCGCTTCGTCCATGGCACGGAATAACGCCAAGTCCAGCGGCATGAGCAATCGTGCCCAAGCCGGTGGCGCCGCCGGTGCCGGTGGGCGGGCGAATAACGTATATGCAGACAAGAACGGCAATGTTCACCGCCAGACAAACCAAGGCTGGCAACAGCGATCAGGGGACAGTTGGCAATCATCGCAAGGCCGCGAGCAAGCAGGTCAGCAGGCCGCCCAGCAACGCAGTCAACCATCGTCACAACAGGAAAGTCAGCAACGCAAATACAGCAGCAGTGGCACAAGTGATCTCAATCGCAGCGCAAATAATCGCCAGCGCAGTACTCAAAGATCTAACAGCTACAGACGATCAAGTGGAGGCGCCCGTCGTGGGGGTGGTCGGCGCAGATGATAATGCGTTGATTGGGTCAGGAACGTCGGCCTTTTATAGCATGGCAGACGCATGAAGCCGCGCCTGAACCCAAAGCGGGTTCCTGGTGCGTTGCTGGTCGTGCTTTTGTTTGTTTCTTCCTGTGTTTTTGCCCAGGACACAGAGTATGACAGCGCTCTCTGGAGCGGCGGCCTGTTTCTTTTTGACAATGAAGACAGCCTCGATTACTCGGTGGAGTACCAACTTCGCCTCGACGATCACATGAGTTCTTTTAGCAGTGATTTCGTTGAGTTCATGGGGTACAAAAAGTATAACGAGAATTTATTGTTCAATGGTGGGTACCGCTTCACAAGACGTGATGATCACAATGAGAGCCGACTCTATTTTGGAGGCTTTCTGGATCTGACGAAAACTGCCAGGGGTATCGATATTAACCCGGACCAATTCAGGGCAATCTTGCAGGTTGGCTACCAGCATGATTTCAATACCAAAGTTGACGACAGGTTTATCGGTTCCAACTCTATCCGATGGGTTCTCGTTACTTCAAAGCCCGCCACAAAAAAGATAACGCCCTTTTTGCTTGCCGGGGTTCTGACAACCTGGAACGATGCATACAGTTTTGGTATCGATAAAGTGCGTCTGGGTGGGGGAATTGCTTATCATGCGACGGAACATAGCCGCCTGCGAATGCAGTATATCTGGGAGGAAGCCCGTTTCATGACACCGCAAAAACGTACTAATATTCTCTGGTTAAGGTATGAAAGAATCCTGGGTAAATAACTTCGATGCCGATTGTGTTCTGCAAGACCATCAATGAAAGTGGTGCTTTGAAGTCGTTTTGTTAATCAACTCAGACGCCTCCTAATGGCCGTTTTCTGCTACACGTAGCGATGGGGGGTCGACATTCCGGTTTGTTGAGATTACGCAATCATCCGGCAGGTAAAGATGAATTTTTGGGATTCTCAATACCTACAACTACTGGCAATATAGCGTTAATGCTGCCTATACTCACCCCTGTTTCGGAGGGTTGGCTAATCCTAAAACTATCGGTAAATATCATTTGTATACTGCAACTGGGTTTGTCTGTATCTTACGGTGTTGCAGCTTGAGCAAGCCCATGGCTCAATCAAATACGGGAGGCATGCAATGAAGATAGCAGTACTGGGGGCAGGCGCCGGCGGCACAACCCTGGCTTTTGACTATGCCGCTCACAGACATGAAGTCAGTCTTTTCGATTTCCCGCAGTTCCCTGGCAACATCGCGGCCATTGCTGAACAGGGCGGGATTCACGCCGATGGGGATATTTCGGGATTCAGCAGCATCGCCTACGCCGGTCACGACATCGATCGCACACTGGAAAATGCCGAGCTCATTTACGTGGTCGGCCCGGCTTTCAGCACGGAGCCTTTCGGGGAAGCAGTAGCCGGAAAACTGCAGCCGGGTCAAACCGTAATCGTCAGCCCGGGTTCATGTGGCGGCGCACTTGCCTTCAAGTGCTCTGCCGGGTTGGAACTGGAGGACGACTCCATCCGGATCGCAGAAACCCATACCCTGCACTACGCGGTCCGCCTGAGTGAACCGGGCCGGGTTCATGTGTTTCTGAAATTGAAAGCTGGCAACCTCCTGGCGGCGCTGCCCGGGCGGCACACTGAAGACGTTCTGCGCTTAATCGCCGATGTATATCCAGGCATGGAAGCAGCGAAAAGTGTGATTCAGACCAGCCTGCAAAACGCGAACCCGGTGATCCATCCGGCGGTAAGCCTGGCCAATGCGGCACGGATCGAGGGCGCGGGGAATTTCCTGTTTTACGAAGAAGGGGTGACAGATTCGGTGGGGCGGATGATTGAAGCCGTTGACCGGGAGCGGATCGCAATCGGCAAAAGGCTTGGAATCAAAATCTACTCCGACCCGAAAATGGGCATGCTCCAGGGATACATGCTGGAAAACAACTATGGCTCAGGCTATCGAAATGCGCCGGGGTTCCACGGTATTACCGCACAGCCGCAACTCGACCACCGCTACATCAATGAGGATGTCGGATACGGTCTCGTCTTCATGTCGCGTCTCGCGAAACAGGTCGGCGTCGAAACTCCGACCATCGACGCCATAATCCAGGTGACATCCATATTGATGCACCGCGATTATGCGGCCGAAGCACTGCGCACGCCGAATTCATTGGGAATCGGTAACTTAACGGCGGAACAACTCGGAAACCTTTAATTTTTATACAAATACTGAAAGTGCTTGCCCCGGGGGAAAGTGTGGAAAAGGTTGAAAATATCGCTTTAGCCCGTATTTTTTATCCCGCAGGCAATACCGTTCACGGTGACCAAATGTTTAACGTCTTTCTTGGTCGTCCGTTTCATTGGTCAATTGCAAAGGACATATTGACAGTCACTTTGTAGATATTTTCACCCGTGGCCACGGGTACAGAGCCAGCTGACATGGCCATGGACCTTTCTGCTCTTGCCATCTGCATGGGGCGCGGGTTATGGGTTTGTTCAGACATTTCCAGTAGTTTGCCAACTTTTACTCCGGCGGCCTCTGCAAGGGTTTTGGCCTTTGCCATAGCGTCTTTCACTGCCTCGACACGAGCCTGCGTAATAGCGGAAGAAGGATCATTATTGGTAAATATGATGTTCCCGCCTTCATTGACCCCCAATGTGACCGATGTGTCCAGGATTTCACCAAGCGCACTGATATCCCTAATCCGCACCGTCAAACTGTTACGTACGGTATAGCCAACAATACGCGGTGGTTGGTGATTGCTCGAAGGTTTATTGGGTGGATAAAAATACCTGGGTTGAATTGAAAAGCCCGAGGTCTGTAGATCACGTTCTTTGACGCCTTCCGACTTCATGGCGGAAAGCACATCGCCCATGTCGGCAGAATTGGCGTCCAGTGCGGCCCTGGCTGTTTCTTCATCCCTGGTCACCGTAAGTGTAAGCACAGCCATGTCCGCCGCGATATCAGTGCTACCTTGTCCGATGACAAGTATGCGTGAAACCGTGTTGTCCTCATCGGCCCATAAGTTGGTAACTGAAATCAGTAAAAGGAGCGTACTTGCGTGCACAAAAGCGCGCCCGGTAATCGAAAATCTGTTCATGATATTCGTTATTCCTGTTTTGTCGTCAGCTGTTTAAGGTGCCATATTCAGCTGTATTTCGCTACCGCTTTGAGTTCAGATGTTGCATTGACCGGTTGAGATCGCAGGCAAGAACCGGAAGCTCGATTCCTGTTATGGCGTATAGCCGGAGTCGGCCAATACCAGCCATTGGGCGGGTCGGCAGTATTCTACTTTGGTAACCATTTGGCCAATGTCTTGAACATGACATCCACCTCAATCGGCTTGGCCACAAAATCGTTCATACCAACTTCCAGGCAGGCTTTACGATCCTCTTCAAAAACATTGGCAGTCATCGCCAGGATCGGGAGATTTTCTTTTCCTTCCATTGAGCGGATCAAACGCGTTGCCTCCAGGCCATCCATCTCAGGCATCTGGATATCCATCAGGACCAGGTCATAGTTATTGGTACGAACCTTATCTACGGCTAGCTGGCCGTTTTCCGCTGTATCTACCTTGAGGCCAGCACCACTGAGCAGCGCCACCGCCACTTCGCAATTGATGGCATTGTCTTCCGCCAGTAAGATGCGTGTACCGTGGTGATGAGGAAGAAGTCCTGACTCGGTACTCTCCGGTGAAGAGGCGTCCGGCATCACACCTTGGCCACGGCCTAGCCTGGCGGTGAACCAGAAGGTGCTGCCCTTACCCAGTTCACTTTCCGCACCGACCTCACCACCCATCAACTGGGCCAGGTGCCGGTTGATAGTCAGACCCAGGCCGGTCCCGCCGTGCTTGCGGGTGATGGAGGTATCGGCCTGCTCAAAGGCCTCAAAAAGACCGGCTAGCTTGTCGGGCGCAATACCAACACCGCTGTCGGTCACCTCGAAGCGCACCAGTATCCCTTCATCGTTTTCTTCCAGTTTCTTGGCGCGCATGGAAATTGTTCCGTGCTCGGTGAACTTAATGGCATTACCAACGTAATTGAGTAAAGCCTGACGTACTCTGGTCGGGTCACCTCGAAGCCAGTGCGGTACATCGTTTGTAGCCATTTCAAACACCAATCCCTTGGACTCTATTTGTTCCCTGAACAGCGATTTGACACTATGGAAGATTGTACCCAGGTGTAAATTCGCTTGTTCCAGGATCAATTTTCCGGCTTCGATCTTGGAGATATCCAGGATGTTGTTGATGATGGACAGCAGGTGCTGGGTCGAGGTATCGATCTTGTCCAGGCGTTCTGCCTGTTCCGGCGTCACATCGGCCTGTTGCATCAGGTGGGTGAGTCCGGTAATGGCATTCATGGGGGTGCGTATTTCGTGACTCATGTTTGCGAGGAAAGAGCTCTTGGCTTGGCTGGCTGCCTCAGCGTCTTTGCGTGCCTGCTTGAGGTCTTGATTCTTTCGCTCCAACGCCTCGACCGCAGCGCGCTCGTAGCGCGCGTAGAGCGTAGCCAGCACCAACGTAACGATCAGGATCCCCGCCATAGTTGGTACCCACATGAGCTGGATGTGGTCCGTGTCCACCAGGAGCGGGAGTGTACGGCCACTTGCCTCGTACCCGTACAGGAGGACCGTGAAGCCGATGGCCATGCCCGCCCAAACCATGCCCGAGCGACTGCCGGCGAGCAGGACAGCCGCCAACACAAGTACGATCACGAATTGGAGAGCCGGTGACAGCAGTCCACCGCCAATCCACACGACGAAGGCGATGGAGACGAACGCCCACGCAATCCCCCAGTTGACCGCGATCACGACTGACCCGAACCACCGCAACAAGAGTGGTGACAGCGCAATCATCAGCGATGCAATCCCGAGAGCAACTGCCATCGGCACAACGTCCAAAGCCAAATGAATGATGCAGAACGCTGCGAAGGCCAACGCTCCCACTAACGCCGCAGCCACCACCCGTCGAGCGCGACGGTCTTCGACCGTGTTCGGCATCGAGTCTTGACAAAGCACGCGTTTGCGTTTGTTCACCATGACATACCGTCTATATCTGGAAGGGTGTAATCTGGAGGGTTGGGATCGTCGTCTATGGGGCATGCAATCACTAGCCCGTACTCAAAGGCTCCCCGGGCTTTAATATCATGGAGATCAAGAGATATCATTTACTCGAAAATACAGCAGTTACCGCACAACATAAAACCTAACCCATTGGCCCAAGGCTTACAACTGATATAAATATCAGTACGCTCTCAAAATTGCTTAGAATACACAGTTTCTGAATAGCAACTCCTGGCTGCGATCTCAACCGGCCCCACAACTCCAGT
>PVMK01156304.1_pt1 | contig 41035 bp, 45 predicted proteins | sample 1853481 | NCBI WGS metagenome assembly PVMK01 (sample SAMN08533507, study PRJNA380276) | Marine sediment metagenome, whole genome shotgun sequencing project.
ATGTATACCGCAAATGGTCCGGATTGTTGCGGCCACATTGCTTTTGAAAACCTGGCCATACCGGCGGAAGCTGCTCAGGAATACTCAGGCGACGCCGGTTTCCTTTTATCGCCGGGTTTTCTGACTGAAGTATTAAATCCACGCCTGCGTAATTCACATAAAGGCAGTTTTGGGCATGTGCTCGCGGTAGGTGGCATCAAAGGCATGAGCGGTGCTATCCGCTTATGTGGCGAAGCAGCATTACGCAGCGGCGCGGGCAGGGTAACGCTGGCGACCGATCCGGCACATGCTGAGCTGGTCAACCTGAGTCGGCCTGAACTGATGGTTAAAGCCGTCGATGGCGATGCTGAATTACAGTCTCTGCTGAGCGGGGATCATGTACTTGCTGTTGGGCCGGGGCTGGGTGGCACAGCCTGGTCTGAGTCTTTGTTAATGACCTGTATTGGAAGCCATTCGGCACTGGTGGTTGATGCTGATGGCCTGAACTTACTGGCGGAAAAATCACTGGAAAATGTAATTTCGCGTGAAAACTGGGTTTTGACACCGCATCCGGCTGAAGCAGCACGGCTATTGAATTGTAAAGTCTCTGAAATCCAGCAGGATCGAGTCCTCGCAGCGATAACTATCGCCAGGCGCTTTACTGCGAGCGTGGTTTTGAAAGGTTGCGGTACAGTGGTGGCAAGTCCTTCCGGCTCATATGCCATTTGTCCACGCGGCAACCCGGGAATGGCCACTGCGGGTAGTGGTGATGTCTTGACGGGCATAATCGCGGCACTGCTGGGTCAGGGCTTGTCCTGCTTTGACGCTGCAAAAACCGGCGTGCTGGCGCATGCCATGGCAGGTGACCTTGCGGCTGAAAAGACTAGGGGAGATGGCCCTGATGGCAGGTGACATCATAGATAAACTGCCTCGTGTGTGGAGGTCGGCGGGAAGGTGAATGATTCTGCGTTGAGTGCTGTCCAGGGTGAAATGGCTTTTCCCAGCGAGCGGGAGCTTGAAGTTTTTGCGAGTAAATTCGCGTCCGATTTACGCCTGCCCCTGGTTATTTGGCTGCAGGGTGACCTCGGCGCTGGTAAAACATCATTTGCCCGCGCCCTTATCCATGCCCTGGGTTACAAGGGGCGCGTTAAAAGTCCGACCTACGGTTTGCTTGAGCAATACCAGATCGGATCTCTGCAAGTCCTGCACATGGATCTGTACCGCATCAATGACCCGGGTGAGCTTGAATTCCTGGGCCTGGAGGACTTGCTGGATGATAAAACCATTCTTTTGATCGAATGGCCGGACAAAGGCGGCGATTGGCTTCCGGAATCAGACTTCATATTTGAGTTCAGTTACGCATCTGAAGGACGCGATTTACACTGGACTGCCAGCTCGAAACTCGCCCGGATGATTAATTTTCACGACCTAATCAGCTGCATTAGCTAACCCACATATCTTACGGTTTTTTCTAAGAAACTATTGCTTTTTTACGAAAAGCAATTCATCATTATATTTACGACATGGAAGTATGTAGGGGAGGTTTCAAAGCCTGTGAGCAAACGTGCTCTCATAATTGTCTTGCTTTTACTGACTTCGTTGCAGGCCCTGGCTGCAGAGGTGAGTGGCTTCCGTGTGTGGGCGGATCCCGCCAAAACCCGCGCGGTGCTTGACCTTGACCGCAAGACAGCCTACAAACTTTTTACCCTGCAAAACCCCTCACCGTGTAGTCATTGACTTACAGGGTTCTTCCATTGATATCCCACTTGAGCTGGATAAAGAGCATGCCGGGTGTTATTACGGGTGTGCGTTACGGCCAGCCGGATAAAAAGACCTTGCGGGTGGTTTTTGACCTCAGTGAGGCCGCTCAATTAAAAAGTTTCCTGCTTGAACCAACCGCGCAATACAGTCATCGGCTGGTTATTGACCTGTTCACAAAATCGGGCAGACAGAAATCATCCATGATCAAACATGTCGCGGATATCAATAAACCCAACCGCAGCGTTGTCATTGCTATCGATGCCGGCCATGGTGGCGAAGACCCGGGTGCAATCGGCCAGAAAAAGACCCGTGAAAAAGATGTTGTTTTGCGTATTGCCCGCGAGCTTAAAAAAGCCATAGACGCGGAGCCGGGCATGCAGGGTGTTTTAACCCGTGACGGCGACTACTATATTCCGTTGCGTGGGCGCTACGAAATTGCACGCAAGGCGCGTGCTGACCTGTTTATATCCATACATGCTGATGCTTTTAAAAAGCGCAGCGTTAAAGGCAGCTCGGTATTTGTATTGTCACCGCGGGGTGCCAGTAGTGAGTTCGCACGTCTTTTGGCCGATAGTGAAAACGCTTCCGACCTGGTGGGTGGCGTAACGCTCAGCGACAAAGACGACATGCTGGCCTCAGTGCTGCTCGATCTGTCACAGAGTGCTACTCGTCAAGCCAGCAACAAGGTTGCCAGTGACATACTGGGCTCATTGAAACGAACCGGGAAAATCCATAAACCTCACGTTGGACGGGCCAACTTCATGGTGCTTAAGTCACCTGATGTGCCTTCAGTGCTGGTCGAGACAGCATTTATCAGTAACCCGGGTGAAGAGAAACGCCTGACTGAAAAAGAATTCCAGCAACGCATGGCCAGGGCCATTACCCGTGGTGTGCGTGATTATTTTTATTCCAGTCCGCCTCCCGGTACCTGGATTGCGGCAAATCGTGATGGCGCGAAATATATTGTAACGCGTGGTGATACACTTGGTGGCATAGCGAATCGTTATAGTATTAGCCTGCGGAGTTTGCGGAGTGCTAATAAGATTCGTGGTGATGTGATTCATGTTGGGCGTGAGTTGGTTATTCCTACCAGTTAAAAAGTGACACCGTCATCCCGGTTATCGTCATCCCGGCGAAAGCCGGGATCCACCTTTGCTCTTTGTTGAGTTTGATAATGAAAGAGCAAAAATGGGTCCCGGATATTTGCTTCGCAAATTCCGGGATGACAGTGCCTCTGCCTTTACTCTTGAAATCTCTCTGAAAAACGTCTAAAAGTGTGCGTATGCCTATACGTCAGTTACCGGAACTCCTGATCAATCAAATCGCTGCTGGCGAAGTTGTCGAGCGGCCTTCGTCTGTGGTTAAGGAACTGGTTGAGAACAGCCTGGATGCGGGTGCGCAGTCTATCCAGGTTTTGCTTGAGCAGGGTGGTAAGCGTCTGGTTCGTGTTGTTGATGATGGTTGCGGGATTCCGAAGGATGAATTGCCGTTGGCGTTGGCTCGTCATGCGACCAGTAAAATCAGCTCGCTGGAGGAACTGGAAGAGGTTGCATCCTTGGGATTTAGAGGCGAGGCATTGCCTAGTATGGCCTCGGTTAGCAGGATGACCATTACATCCCGTACTAAAGGTGCTGAGCATGCCTGGCAGGTCAAGACGGCTAATGGCGAAATCGGCGCTGCGGTTCCTGCGCCGGGCGCGGTCGGTACCCAGGTTGAATTGCGTGATTTGTTTTACAACGTGCCGGCGCGCAAGAAGTTTATGCGCACCGACCGCACCGAGTTCTCGCATGTGGATGAGTTGCTGAAGAGATTTGCGCTGGCGCGGCCTGATGTCGGTTTTCAGTTACAGCATAACAACCGTATGGTTCGTCAGTTTTCGCCGGTGCGTACCGATGAGGAAATGCTTGCCAGGCTGGAAGCGGTGATCGGCAAGGAATTTGTTGAGCATGTTATAAATATCGATGAACAGCGCGGCTCATTTGGTCTTCGTGGCTGGGTGGCAGAACCTCGATATAACCGACCGCAGGCTGACCGGCAGTTCTTTTTTGTTAATGGGCGGGTTATTCGGGACCGCCTGGTGGCACATGCGATCCGGCAGGCTTTTCGGGATGTACTGTTTCATGGTCGCCATCCTGCGTTTGTGCTTTTCCTTGAACTGCCCTTCGCTGGTGTGGATGTGAATGTGCATCCGCAGAAACACGAGGTGCGGTTTCGGGATTCCCGTTCGGTGCATGATTTTATTTACTCCACGTTGAATCGAAGCCTGGCCGGTGCCGGTGTTGGTGGCGGTGCGTTGCGGCCCGGTACAGAGGTACATGATCCTGCCAGTGCCGGCCAAACCGGTGACTGGGCTGCGCGGCAGACGGCGATGCCCATCAGTGTGGCTGAACAGTTACAGAGCTACGCACAGTTGGTTTCATCTCCGGCAGGTGGCAGAGGTGGAGCGGGGTTTTCGACGGATTTCGTATCCGGCGAAGAGACTGAAGAGTTTCCACCCATGGGGTTTGCGCTGGCGCAACTGCATGGCATTTACATCCTGGCGCAAAACCAGCATGGCCTGGTGCTGGTGGATATGCATGCTGCACATGAGCGCATCACCTATGAGCGTTTCAAGGCCGGACTGGCTGAGGATGGAATACGCAGCCAGAATCTCCTGGTGCCGGTAACCGTACACGTCAGTGAGCGGGAAGCGGATATGGTTGAAGAACATTCTGCCAGCCTGGAATCCCTGGGCATAAGTTGCGATCGCTCGGGTCCGCAAACCGTGGTGGTCAGAAAGGTGCCAACCCTGTTACAACAGGCTGATATGTCCCGTTTGCTGCAGGATGTGTTGTCTGAATTGGCCACTGACGGCAAAAGTCTGAAAATTGAATCGGAAATGGATGAAGTTCTGTCGTCCATGGCCTGTCATGGATCGGTGCGGGCCAATCGCCAGTTAAATATTGCGGAAATGAATGCCTTGTTGCGTGATATGGAACGAACCGAACGTTCAGCGCAATGTAATCACGGCAGGCCGACCTGGATTCAGCTGGATATGCAAAGTCTTGATCGTCTTTTCTTGCGTGGACGTTAAGGCTAACAGTTGTGAATGCTGAAAAATTACCATCCGTTGTTTTTCTGATGGGGCCGACTGCTTCGGGTAAGACCGGCCTGGCAGTTGAGTTGTGCGAACGTTTCCCGCTGGAAATTATCAGCGTGGATTCGGCACTGGTCTACCGGGGTATGGATGTTGGTACCGCCAAACCCGATGCTGAAACCCTGCAAAAAGCACCTCATCGCCTGATTGATATCCGTGATCCAGCGGAAAGTTATTCAGCGGCTGATTTTCGCAATGATGCCTTGCGGGAAATGAAATCTATCACGGCAGCCGGTAAAGTGCCTTTGCTTGTTGGTGGCACCATGCTGTATTTCCGTGCGCTTGAGCATGGACTTTCAGAACTGCCTGCGGCCAATCCGGTGGTTCGTGAAAAACTGGAGTCACAGGCTGCAGATATCGGTTGGCCTGCCATGCATGAGATCTTGCAGCAAAAAGATCCGCGTGCTGCCGCGCGCATCCATCCCAATGACCCGCAGCGTATTCAGCGGGCGTTGGAAGTTATCGCCATCAGCGGTCTGCCAATGAGTGAACTGCAGGAGCAAACGGCCGGCAGAACGCTGGACTATCGAATCCACAAAATCATCATTTCACCGGAGCCACGAAGTGTGTTGCATGAACGTATTGAGCAACGTTTCGAATTGATGATCAAAGCCGGGCTTTATCGATGAAATAAAATCGCTGCATGCACGGTCTGATCTCAATGCAAACCTGCCTGCCATGCGTGCCGTTGGTTATCGCCAGGCCTGGGACTGGTTGGAGGGTAATTGCTCATTTGAGCAGATGTCTGAAAAGGCTATCGCCGCAACCCGTCAGCTTGCCAAACGACAGCTGACCTGGTTAAGGCGCGAAGGCGTATCGGTATGGTATGATTTACAGTCAGATGGGGTTCGTGAAGCCGTTATCGAAGCCTTAGGGGAATTCCTTGAAGCCTAGGACTTCCGGACCCATGTAATCTGTTCCGTAACCAGTCGGAAATTAATAATAAGTCCAGGAGGAACAGCTATGTCCAAGGGTCAATCTTTACAAGAACCTTTCTTAAACGCATTGCGTCGCGAGCGTGTGCCGGTTGCCATCTATCTTGTTAATGGAATCAAGTTGCAGGGCCAGGTCGAATCATTCGACCAGTTCGTGGTATTGCTCAAGAATTCGGTTAGCCAAATGATTTACAAACATGCCATCTCAACCGTCGTACCCGCCAGGAACGTCAGTGTTTATGATGAGGACGAAGGGCTAGGTAACCAGGAGTCTCTTCGAATTGTTTGAACGGGCCGAGCGGGGTAACCGCGCAGTAATTTTGCATCCGGTTTTTGCGGGCACAGGCCCGGAAATGCTCGACGAATTTCAGGAGTTATGCCGTTCTGCCGGCGTTGACATCGCCGCCGTATTGACCGCGCCGCGCGACCGTCCGGACGCGCGGTTTTTTGTGGGCAGTGGGAAAATTGACGAGGTGGCAGAACAGATTTCAGCCACCGGTGCGGACATGGTGCTGGTCAGCCGGCCTTTGTCGGCCATCCAGGAGCGCAATATTGAAAAACGCTGTCAGTGCCGTGTTCTTGACCGCACTACACTGATCCTGGATATCTTTGCACAACGCGCACGTTCCCACGAAGGTAAATTACAGGTCGAACTGGCGCAGTTACGGCACATATCGACCCGCTTGGTCAGGGGCTGGACCCATCTCGAGCGTCAGAAGGGCGGAATCGGTCTGAGGGGGCCGGGTGAGACCCAGCTTGAGACTGACAGACGGCTCATCGGGCAGCGTATCGGCTATCTTAAAGGACGGCTGGACAAGGTCCGTAAACAGCGGGCTCAAAGCCGCCGCAGACGGGAACGGGCGCATGTATTCACCGTTGCCCTGGTGGGTTATACCAACGCCGGTAAATCAACGCTGTTCAATGCGCTGACAGATTCGGATGTGGGTACGCAGGACATGCAGTTTGCAACCCTGGATCCAACCGTCAGGCGCTTACCCAATATCCCGACCGGCAATGTATTGCTGGTTGATACCGTGGGTTTTGTCAGCGATTTGCCACACGAACTGATCGCGGCCTTTCATGCGACCTTGCAGGAAACCCGTGAAGCTGACCTGTTGTTGCACGTTATTGATGCCTCGGATCCATTTCACCAGCAACGTGAACACGATGTTGAAGACGTGCTCGACAGCGTGGATGCCAGTGGCATTCCCATGGTTCGGGTTTTCAACAAAATTGACCTGGTTGAGCGAGATGTTTCAACCAGTCTTAATGCCGAGGGGCAGGTCGAGCGGATCGATGTATCTGCATTGCACGGCCTGGGGCTTGATGAGTTGAAGGAAACCATTGCCTTGCGGATCAAAGGGGAGCGGATTCGCACCTGGATCAGCCTCGAGGGCCGGCACGCAAAATTACGCTCACAACTGTTTGATCTGGGTGCGGTTGTGGAAGAAAAAGTATCCGAGAAAGGACAGTGGTTATTACACATTGACCTGTCCCAACAGGATGCTGAACAACTGGGTCGCTTGCCCGGTGCGGAAGGTATGTTGGTGCGCGATACGATATTGTCACCATCGGCACTTGCCGCCCGGCAGGCTGAGACCTAAAATACACGTAAATCGAGACGCAATCTCGCGTCTGAACTGGAGAGTTTTAATGCCTTGGAAAGAACCTGGTAAGGGAGATAAAGATCCCTGGAAATCAAACGGTGGACAGCCGCCTGATCTGGAAGAGATATTTGGAAATGTGACCAAACGCATGCAATCCCTGTTCGGGGGTGGTGGCAAAGGTTCCGGCTCCGCTGATGGTGAGGGTCGTGGCGGCACCGGCGGTGCATTGTCACTGGTCCTGTTGTTGATTATTTTTTGGGTTGGCTGGGACGCGGTTCATGTTATTGATGAGGCCGAGAAGGGCGTCGTGCTGCGCTTTGGAAAGTACGCACGCACACTGGATCCCGGCTTTAACATGACTTTGCCAAGGCCCTTTGAGACCTTGACCAAGGTCAATGTCAGCAATGTCCGGGTGGTCGAAGACCGGGGTCACATGCTGACAGAAGATGAAAACCTGGTGGAATTTATCTACAAGGTTCAATACCGCATCAATAATGCACAGCACTTCCTGTTTGAAGTTCGTGATCCAGAATTCACCTTGCGCCAGGCAGCGGAAAGTGCGCTGCGTGAAGCCGTGGGTACCAACACACTCGATTCCATTCTGGAAGGTAACGCCAGGACCCTGGTAAGAATTGAAACACAACGTGTACTGCAGGAAACACTGGACTTGTACCAGGCAGGTTTGCAGGTCACTGAGTTCAACCTGGTGGATGTCAACGTGCCCATGCCGGTGCGAGAGTCCTATTCTGATGTTATCCGGGCAAGAGAAGATCGTGAACGCTTCAAAGAGGAAGCCCGGGTGCACGCTAACAGCGTAATCCCGGCAGCACGTGGTACGGCTGCACGTATCGAGCAGGAAGCTGCAGGTTACAGAGCTTCTACAATCGCGCTGGCGGAAGGTGAAGCCTCCCGCTTCAGCCAGGTGTTGACCGAGTATCAGCTTGCACCCGAAATAACGCGTAAACGCCTGTATCTTGAAACCATGGAAAGCGTTTTTTCCAGGAACAGAAAGGTTTTTCTTGATGTGGATTCGAGTGGCAATATCTTATATCTGCCACTGGATCAGTCAGGAGGCGGTATCAACCCGTCCAGTATTTTGCCACCAGTCAAAACACCGGTAAGCGAAGGTCAGGATAGCACCCCCGGTCCCCGTAGCAAAACCCGGGAGGGAAGACGATGAACAGACCTATATTAGCAATTCTGCTGCTCGTTCTGGGTGGCTTGGGCCTGGCCAGTTTATTCACGGTCAATGAAACAGAGTATGCGATCCGTTTTCAATTGGGCCGCATCGTCAAGGTGGATTACCAGCCAGGCTTGAATTTCAAATGGCCGTTTGTGAATAACATCCGTAAATTTGACAAGCGTATTCTGACCCTGGATACATCACCCGAATTGATGCTGACGTCCGAACAGAAATACGTCAATGTAGATTCTTTCGTCAAATGGCGGATCGTGGATGTTGCGCGTTTTTATACATCAACCCAGGGCAATGAGGCCATTGCACTGAACCGCCTGCACGGTATTGTTAGTGACCGTATCCGTAACCAGATCGCCAGTCGCACACTGGCCGAAGTCGTGTCCGAGCAGCGTGTCACCACCATGAAGGCGGTAGCGGAAGCCGCCAACGAGGCATCTGAGGAATTTGGTATAGAAGTGGTGGACGTACGTATCAAGAGTATTGAATTGCCGGATGATGTACGGGAATCCGTATTCCGGCGCATGGCCGCTGATCGTCAGAAGGCCGCCAACCTGTATCGCTTTGAAGGCCGGGAGGCCGCGGAAAGAATTCGTTCCGATGCAGACAGGCAGGTCCAGGTGCTATTGGCTGAAGCCGAGCGCGAAGGTCAGAAGGTACGCGGTGAAGGTGATGCCATTGCGACCAAAACCTATGCAGATGCCTATGGCCAGGATGAAGAGTTCTACCGGTTTTACCGCAGCCTGGAGGCCTATCGAACAGCCTTTGGCAGTGGTCGGGATACAATTGTAATTGATCCGGGTTCTGAATTTTTTGATTACTTCGGACAGGGCGGACGTAAATAGTAGCAATACTGGTGAAGCTTCCTGCAGGACAGGGCCATTACCATGGGTAGCGACCTTCTGACAGCACTGGCACTGGTGCTGATCATCGAAGGTCTGTTACCCGGCATTGCGCCATCGACCTGGATGAAGGTGATGCGCGATGCGGCAAAAATGGGCACGCAGGGAATACGCGTTGCCGGCATAATCAGCATGCTGTCGGGCGCACTTCTGTTGTATATTCTCACATGAGTTTAACTAACCAAGATTACCGTTGAAATGACAAAAAGCATAGTTGTGTTGGGCACCCAATGGGGTGACGAAGGCAAGGGAAAGATAGTTGACCTGCTGGCCAGTGAGGTGGATGCCGTAGTACGTTTCCAGGGTGGGCATAATGCAGGACACACGCTGGTCATCGACGGCCACAAAGACCGTGTTACACCTGATCCGTCGGGAATACTGAATGAAGACGCGCAGTGCTTCATTGCCAACGGCGTAGTGGTTTCGCTTGAGGCCCTGAAGAAGGAAACCGAGTCACTCGAAGCCTGGGGTGTTGATGTTCGCTCACGCCTGGGGAATTTCGCCTGCCTGTCCGGTCATCATGCCCTATCACGAGCTACTTGATCATGCGCGGGAAAAGGCCAAGGGCAAAAATGCCATTGGTACTACCGGTCGCGGGAATCGGCCCGGCATATGAAGACAAGGTATCGCGCCGGGGAATACGGATGTCAGACCTGAACAATCCGGGCCTGTTGGCTGAAAAGCTCGAAGAGGCCATGGATTATCACAATTTTGTGCTGGATAAGTTTTTCAATGTGGAAACCTTGTCATTTGACCGTGTGCTGGACGATACACTGCAACTGGGCGCCTGTTTTTCCGACCTGGTGACGGACGTCAGCGGCGAATTGCACCGTTTACGCACCCAGGGCAAACGCATACTGTATGAAGGCGCACAGGGCAGCTTGCTGGATATTGACCATGGTACTTATCCGTTTGTTACTTCGTCCAATACCACGATCGGCGCGGTATGCACTGGCGCAGGTGTTGGACCTGATGCCATCGATTATGTCCTGGGCATCACCAAGGCTTACACGACCCGTGTAGGTTCGGGGCCATTCCCGACCGAATTATTCGATGATGTTGGTGCCGGGATCGCTGAACGCGGTGCTGAATTTGGCGCCACCACCGGACGGCCACGCCGCTGTGGCTGGCTCGATGCAGTCGCCTTGCGACGGGCTGCCCACACCAACGGTGTCACCGGTTTTTGTGTCACCAAGTTGGATGTGCTTGATGGCGTTGAAACCATCAAGGTGGGTGTCGCTTACCGTCTCAACGATGAGTTACTGGATGTGCCACCACAAAACCCCGAAGCCTGGGATGACCTGGAAGTCGAATATGAGTCATTCCCCGGTTGGCAGGAAAGCACCCGTGGCATGACTGAGTATGATGATCTTCCCGCCAACGCAAAAGCCTATTTAAGTGCAATGGAAGCATTGTGTGGAGCGCCGGTACACATGGTTTCAACCGGCCCGGATCGCAAGGAAAACATCATCATCAAGCACCCGATGGGGTAGTACCCACGGGGACCGTCGTCCCGGACTTGATCCGGGACCCATTTTGTTCTTTTAGTGACTTTGTAAAAATGGATCCCGGATCAAGTCCGGGATGACGATACTCGAGTGACGGACCAAAAAAAACCCGCCATTACGACGGGTTTTCTATTCAGGTGGTGCCGAGAAGAGGACTTGAACCTCCACGAGCTAATGCTCACTGACACCTGAAGCCAGCGCGTCTACCAATTCCGCCACCTCGGCAATGGGTTGAGGAAAAGGGGGAATCCCCAACCCGGTGGTTTGGAAGTAAAGGGGGAACTCTCCGAACCGGTGCGCACTCTACCCATTTCACCCCTGAACTGTCAATATAATTAACGGTTTTTGAGCCATTTATAGAGCCGATTTTTTAGGTCGATCTTGCTAACCTGATCCAGTCGGAATAGCGTTACAATGATACGCATTACAAACAGATGAGAATATTTTAAGTGACAAAAGTTAAATCCGGTGGAAAAAACCGGTACGCGGGCAGGGAAATAAACGCCGTAGCCCCCGAACGCAATGAAATTATAGAGATGCTGGAAAAGCGTGGAAGACCATTGCAGCGCAAGGATATTGTTGACGCGCTGAAAGTGGAATCCGATGACAGTCGCGAAATCCTGCGCCGCCGTTTGCGTGCCATGGTCCGGGACGGCCAGTTGATTCAGACCCGCCGCAACGCATTTGGCTTGCCGGCCCGCATGGACCTGGTCAAGGGGCGCATTAGCGCCCACCGTGATGGTTTCGGTTTTGTCATCCCGGATGACGGTGGTTCCGACCTGTACATTTCCTCGCGCGAAATGCGCAAAGTACTGCACGGCGACAGGGTGCTGGCCGGTGTAACCGGTACCGACCGCCAGGGACGCCGCGAAGGCATGATTGCGATGTCCTGGAGCGCGCCAACGACAGCGTTGTGGGCCGTTATGTAGAGGAAAATGGAATTGCCCTGGTGGTGCCGGACGATCCGCGTATCAACCAGGATGTGATGATACCTTTGAAAGACACCGCCGGTGCCCGTCCCGGGCAGGTGGTGGTTGCCACCATTGTCACCGAGCCGACTGCCCGTCAGTCACCGGTTGGCAAAATCACCGAGATACTCGGCCAGTCCGGCGCGCCGGGAATGGCGACTGAAATTGCCATCCGCAGCCATGGTTTGCCCTATGAATGGCCTGATGGTGTAGAAAAGGCCGCAGAGGCGTTTGGTGATTCGGTTCCGGAGGATATGAAAACCGGACGTAAGGATCTGCGTGATTTACCGTTGGTCACCATTGATGGCGCAGATGCCCGCGATTTCGATGATGCGGTGTATGCCAAAAAACAAGACAAAGGCTGGCGGCTAATCGTCGCTATTGCTGAAGTCTCATCCTACGTCCAGCCCGGCAGTTTGCTGGATGATGAGGCCACCCATCGTTCGACCTCGGTTTATTTCCCGAGCCGGGTTATCCCGATGCTGCCGGAGGCGTTGTCCAACGGTTTGTGTTCTCTCAAACCCGCTGTCGACCGGCTCTGCCTGGCATGTGAGATGACTGTTAGTGACAAAGGCACCATTCAGCGGTCCCGGTTTGTCGCAGCCGTGATGAACTCATCTGCGCGATTAACTTACCAGCAGGTCGCCGATTATTACGAAAATGGTGTTTTGAAACATCATGACAATGATGCGGATGTAAAACAAAATCTGGATGATTTACATGCGCTATACAAAGCGCTGCGTTCAGCGCGATTCAAACGCGGGGCAATTGATTTCGAAAGTACGGAGTATGGATTCCAGTTTGATCAGCATGGTGCAGTTTCCGGACTTATTCCACAGGAACGAAATGACGCACATAAGCTGATCGAAGAATGCATGATACTGGCCAATGTCGAAGCGGCCCGTTTTCTGCTTGGCAATGAATTGCCGGCACCCTATAGGGTCCATGCCTCACCACCCGAAGGCAAGCTGGAAGCACTGGCCCAGTTTTTGCGAGGGCAGGGCATTTCGGTGCCCTGGCGGGATAAGCCGGAACCAAAAGATTTTGAAACTGTGGTCATGCAGGCAAAAGGCCGTCCTGATGAACACCTGATCATGGCCGTTCTATTGCGTTCTCAAAGTCTGGCTGCTTACCAGCCGGGTAATGAGGGCCATTTTGGGCTGGCACTGGAGGCTTACACCCATTTCACATCACCGATCAGGCGTTATCCGGACCTGCTGGTACATCGTGCTATCCACCACCTGTTGCTGCGTGGCAAGAAACCGGCCTATCCTTATACGGTCGAGGCCATGTCCGAATTATGCGCGCGCTGCTCACATAACTCGCGCCGCGCGGAAGAGGCGGAACGGGATGTTATTGATCGCCTCAAGTGTGCCTATCTCGAAACCCGTATTGGTGAGGAGTTTGAAGGTATGGTCAGCGGGGTGACTTCTTTTGGACTGTTCGTGGAACTGGATTATGGTCGCATCAGCGGTTTGGTCCACGTGACCGGATTGCCGAATGATTATTACCATTTCGACCCGGTAGCCCACCGTATGAAAGGCGAGCGCCGGGGCCAGGTATTTCAGCTTTCCAACCGGGTCAAAGTACGTGTGCTTGCGGTTAATCTTGATGAGCGAAAGATTGACTTTGAACTGGTTGAGTAAATGAATTTCTCTGACGAACAGTTACTCATTGGGATTCACGCGGTGTCCTCGGCGCTGAAAGCGGCTGCCGGGGAGGTTGAATGGTTGCGAATTGCTGCTGACAGTAAAAATAAGCGACTGGCCGAGATCGAATCACGCGCCCATGGTTCAGGTATAAAAGTTATAAGGATCAAAGCCTCTGAACTGGATAAATTGTCCGGCCAGCAACGGCATCAGGGCGTTATAGCTGGATTTAAGGGTAGCAATATAGCTGCTGAAGGCCGATTGGATGCCATCCTTGATGCCATTGAAGGAATTCCATTGATACTGGTGCTTGATGGTGTTCAGGATCCACACAATCTGGGTGCCTGTCTACGTACTGCCGAGGCTGCGGGTGCAGATCTGGTCATCATTTGCAAGGATCATTCCGCAGGCATCACACCCGTGGTGCGCCGGGCGGCCAGCGGTGCCGCCGAAACCCTTTCGGTCATCCAGGCCACCAATCTGGCGCGTGTGCTTCGTACGCTCAAAAAGCGCGGTGTCTGGTTGGCAGGAACCAGCGATGCGGCAAGCGAAAGCCTGTACGCGACCGACCTGACAGGCCCGTTGGCATTGGTAATGGGCAGCGAGGGTAGTGGTTTACGACGTTTGACCAGTGAGCTATGTGACTACCTGATTAATATCCCGATGGCCGGGCAGGTTGAAAGCCTTAACGTTTCAGTTGCTACCGGTGTTTGTTTATATGAAATAAACCGGCAACGGCAAATCGGCTAGACTAAGGGCAAGTGTTAACAGGCCCTAACATGAAAATAAGCAAACGTTGTAGTTTTGAACTTCCTGCCTGGGTTGAGCTGTTTTTAGAGAGCTGGCTCATTCCCCTGTCAACAACCAGTCAGCGTATGCAACTGGCTATCGCCCTGTCTGAAGAAAATGTTCGCCAGCAAACCGGTGGGCCATTTGCGGCCGTGGTGGTCAATGAGGATACAGAGGAACTGGTATCAGTTGGAATAAATCTTGTGACAAGCACCGGTCTGTCTATAGCGCATGCTGAGATGGTTGCATTGTCGCTGGCGCAAACCGCCGTTGGAGAATGGAATCTGTCCCATGCAGGGCAGTTGCAATTGGTTACAAGCTGCGAACCCTGTGCCATGTGTTTTGGTGCCGTGCCCTGGTCGGGAGTGAAAAGTCTGATCTGTGGTGCACGCAAAAAGGATGCTGAGGCAGCTGGGTTTGATGAAGGTGACAAACCGGATCACTGGGTCAGGTCGCTGCAACGTAGAGGTATCGTGGTGCAATGCAGTGTTTTACGCTCTGAAGCGGCCTCGGTGCTGGCACATTACAAAGATAAAGGGGGTGCGATTTACAATGCTGATTAGGATTACGCTCGCTCTAACCGATTTCTGAGCCCAGTTGCTGCAGGAATTCCCGCATATAGTCAGTACGTTTTATCGCTTCTGCTTTGCCAGCTTTTGTTTTCATTGTCTCAGCCAATCCCAGCAATTTGCAATAGAAATGGTCCAACGTGAAGCGACGGTCATCAGGGTTACGATTTTCGGCAAAAGGATCTGAAGGATCATACAATGGTGTTCCCATGCTGCCGCCGGTCAGAAAACAACGTGTAATGCCAATTGCACCCACCGCTTCAAGCCGGTCGGCATCCTGTACGATGCGGGCCTCGAGTGTTTGCGTTTCAATATTGGCCGAGAAACTGTGCGCTTCGATGGCGTGGTAAATTGGCTCTAACAGGTCGGGGTGGTAATTCACTGATTCGAGAAAATTTACAGCTTCCTTTGCTGCCAATTTCGAAGCCTGTTTACGCAATGGTGAATCCTTGGCAACGGAAACGCAATCATGCAACCACGCGGCAGGTAGGGTTACTCCCTCATGGCCATTCTCGGCTTCGGTTAGTCTGATCGTATTTTGAACCACGCGTTTGACGTGTGATATGTCATGCGCGGGGTCGGCTGTCATGGCGTCTGACAGGTATTCGAGGCATGCGGCCTGTAATTGATCAAGGTTCATTAAGCTTAGCGCTTTTTTGTCGGATTTTTCTGATCAACATTTTTATAGCGTGTCGATTTCTTGCGTGGTCCGGCATGTTTATATCGTGCCTTCTTATCAGAACCGCGACGGCCTTTGTCGGGCTGCAGACCAAGTTGCACGGGTAACGGGCCAAGTCCCACATCTTCGCGTAAGACCTTGTGGTCTTTGGCGGTAAGTTCCGCCCAATCACCCATACGCAATCGCTTTGGCAGGAAAACAGCACCATAACGGACGCGTTTCAAGCGGCTGACCGTGAGGTCTTGTGAGGCCCATAAACGTCTTACTTCCCGGTTGCGGCCTTCAAGCAAGGTAACGTGGTACCAGTGATTTCCCTCGTTGCCACCGGCTGATACGATATCACTGAAATGGGCAGGGCCGTCATCAAGCATTACACCTTCTTTCAGTTTTGCCAATTGTTCAGGTTTGACTTCACCAAATATGCGGCAAGCGTACTCGCGGTCTACCTTGTTTGACGGGTGCATCATGGCATTGGCCAGTTCACCATCGGTGGTCATCAGTAAAAGACCGCTGGTATTGATATCGAGCCTGCCAACCGCTACCCAGCGGGCACCCTCAAGGTGTGGCAAGCTGTCAAACACGGTGCGCCGGCCCTGGGGGTCCGAACGCGTAGTGACTTCCCCTGTGGGTTTGTTGTAAACCAGGTTGCGCTGTTTGCTTCCGGTCACGACGACTTTCCAGTCGCTGCCGTCTAAGGTAATGCGATCACCGGGTTTGGCAGTCTGGCCGAGACTTGCGACCACGTCATTGATACGAACATCCCCGTTTTTTATCCGTTTTTCCAGCGCCCGCCGGGAGCCAAGACCGGCAGTCGCCATGATTTTTTGCAAGCGCTCAGGTTTTTGCTCCTGACTCTGCTCAGATGTGTCCTTTCCGCGTTCCCGCGTCTCGCGCCGGTTCATTCCCGAATTGGCTCCTGTGTTAGTTCTTCGTGACCAGAATCCCTGTCGATCGAAGTGTCGGTTTCAGATTCGGTTTCAGTTTCATTGTTTTCGGTAACATCGACATCCGTGTCTGGATCATCTTCGTCTTCCGCAGGGGACTGATCCAGGATCGTATCCGCCTCATCTTCTGTTTCACCGTCATCTGGCTCACGGACATCGGCTGCCGGCAGTGCGGGTTCCAGTTGTAACTCGGGCTCGAGGTTTTCCATGTCACGAATCTCAGCCAGCGTTGGCAGGTCATCGAGGTTTTGCAGATCGAAACTATCCAGGAATGTCCTGGTGGTACCAAACAAGGCGGGTTTACCCGGTACATCCCGGTGCCCGACCACGCGTATCCATTCCCGTTCCTGCAGTGTGCGTATTATGTTGGTGCTGACTGAGACACCGCGTACAGCTTCAATTTCGCCACGCGTGATGGGTTGCCGGTAAGCAATGAGCGCCATGGTTTCCAGCAACGCTCGTGAGTAACGTTGCGGCCGTTCTTTCCAGAGACGCGAAACCCATTCATTTAGATCCTGCTTGACCTGCAGGCGGTAACCGCTGGCCACTTTTTTCAATTCCACACCGCGATTGACACAATCATTCGCCAATTGCTCCAGCACCCTGCTGATCTCGCCGCTCGGCGGGCGCTCCTCATCGCTGAATAATGCAGCCAGTTGTGGATGCGAGAGAGGCTGGCCTGCTGCAAGCAAGGCAGCTTCAAGGATTTGTTTCAGCTGTTCACCCTGTATCATTGATGTTGTTGTCATATCATTTTGTTCTGTCATTTATTCTGGAGACTTAACGTAGATTTGTCCGAAAGGCTCATTCTGGACCAGGTCTACCAATTGCTCACGGGTTAATTCCATCAGCGCGAGGAAACTGACGATCACACCCATGCGGCCTTCCTCCGGGTCAAAAAGGCGGTGGAACTCCATATACGGGTTATCGCGCAGCGCATTCATGATGCGGGACATGCGTTCGCGAACCGACAAGGGTTCCCCCGATATGTGGTGGCGGCTGAATAATTCGGCCCGGCCCATCACATCCTTGAGTGCTGCGAGGATTTCCCGTAGTTCCACCTGTGGTGGCAGACGGACCACGGATTTGTTTTCTACAAACGCCTCGGTAAGCGCAAAATCCCTGCCCAGCCTGGGCAGTTCATCAAGATCCTCGGCAGCCTGCTTGAAGCGCTCGTACTCCTGTAGTCGTCTGACCAGTTCCGCCCTTGGATCAGACTCTTCACCATCATCACTGACAGGGCGGGGCAGGAGCATCCTGGATTTAATCTCTGCGAGGATGGCTGCCATTACCAGGTACTCGGCTGCCAATTCAAACTGAAAATCCTCCAACATCTCAATATATTCGACGTATTGCTCGGTGATTTCAGTGATAGGTATATCAAGAATATCGAGATTCTGGCGGCGGATCAGGTATAGCAGAAGATCCAGCGGGCCTTCAAATGCTTCGAGTATGACTTCGAGGGCATCCGGGGGGATGTACAGGTCGTGCGGAACTTCGGTAACCGGTTGTCCCTGCACCAGGGCGAAGGGCATCTCTTCCTGGTCGCCTTCCCTGTCAGTACTATGGGTGCTTGGGTGCTTTTCTGATTCCATTTCAGAGAAAGTCTATCACGCCGAGTCCACGGCGCAGAACTTCAGGTTGCCCGGAAGTCAAATCCACCAGCGTAGTAGGTTCGAGTGGGCAGTATCCGGCATCCACAAACAGGTCGATTTGTCCGTAGATTTCGTCGTACAGATCCTCACTGTCCATGATTTTGCCTTCCGGGTCCGGCAGTATCAGCGATGAGCTCAAAAGTGGTTCGTCAAGCACTTCCAGTAGACCCTGCACAACCGGATGATCCGGAATTCGCACACCAATGGTACGGCGTTTATCCAATTGTGCGTTGCGCGATACGTTCTTGGTCGATTCCAATACGAAGGTATAGGGCCCCGGGGTCAGTTGCCGCATCAGGCGATGATCGGAATTATGTACCTTGGCCAGCACCCCCACTTCGGAAAGATTGCGACAGCAATAAGTGAAATGGTGGTGACGATCCAGACCGCGCAGGCGGATGACGCGATCCCGGGCTTTGCGGTTATTGGAGCGCCAGCCCAGTGCATAGCCGGAATCAGTAGGGTAAGCAATCAAACCGCCACGGACCAATACCCCCATGATATGGTCCAGTTGACGCGGGTTGGCGCCGTAGGGTTTTATTTCAATTCGTTCGCTCATGATGTGAGTATTTTACCTGTCTTGTAGAGATTTGCTCAATGCATTCAGTTAAAAGAGCAAATTTATCCGCAGATTACGCAGATTACGCAGATTAAAGAGCAAAGCAAGATAAGAGCACATTTAGAGGTGAAAGTACGCTGTGAGTGGTAAAGGAATACTTCAATAAATAAATTCTACAAATTTCCTCTCTTTTAATCTGCGTAATCTGCGGAAACGTTGCTCTTTATCCCGCATAATCTGTGGATATAATAAGTAAAATACCAATTGTTACCCTTGAGCAAATGCATCAATCAGGTACACTTCATACAGATACAAAGGAATTTCTATTATGTGGTATGTCATCCATGCATCGGATCGTGAAGATAGTCTTGAAGCGCGCCAGGCTGCGCGACCAGCACATCTTGAAAGGCTACATGTGTTGATAGAGCAGGGTCGTTTGCTGGTTGCGGGACCCATGCCCAATATTGATTCCCCTGATCCTGGCCCTGCCGGTTTCAGTGGTTCAACGATTATCGCCGAATTTGATTCACTGGATGATGCACGGCAATGGGCCGGTGCTGATCCCTACGTGGAGGCTGGCGTATACGACTACGTCGATGTCAGGCCGTTTATCAGCGCCTTGCCATGAGGGATTTGAAATGAATGCGAGACGTGTTGACCGGATCCAGACGCTACTTGAAGCTGCTTTTGAACCGGAATCACTGGATGTGGAAGACGACAGCCACAGCCACGCTGGTCATGCGGGTGCGAAAGGTGGCCTTGGCCATTTTAACGTCTCGATTGTCAGTGCCCGGTTTCACGGTATGAAAATGCTGGCCCGCCACCGGGCAGTTTATGCGGCCCTGGATGACATGATGGTCACCGATATCCATGCGCTGGCCATTGATGCCATTGCCAGCGATGAACTGTAACTCCCGGTTGCTGTCATTCCGGACTCCGATCCGGAATCCATTTTTGCGCTTACACCAGGAAGATAAAAAAAGGGGTAAATGGACCCCGGGTCAAGCCCGGGGTAACGGAAATTAAGGGTCATGGTAGTTCCACAGCTGCAGGTGCCTGCCAGCCTTCCGCCCTGTGTTCGGCAATGACCGTGGTACCTATACCGCCACGTACGTTGAAAATTGCAGTCAAACGCATAAAGCGGGGCGCAGTGGCATTAACCAGGTCATCGAGGATTTCATTGGTGACGGCTTCGTGAAAAGCACCTTCGTTCCTGAAACTCCATACATACATTTTGAGAGATTTCAGTTCAACACATTGCCGGTCCGGAATATACTCAAGCGACAGCGTCGGCGAAAGTCCGGCTGACCCGTCTTCGGACACAAACAGGTAAACTCCGGAATACTGATTCGGATGGTATAATCACGCTCTGGCTGGGGATTTGGAAACAATTCCAGTTCCCGTCTGGGCTGGGTCGCCATAAATTACTCCCGGAAAATAATAATTGGATGGGCACTTTACTCATCTCTGACCACAGATTCAATCTATGCGACTGACTGCAATCAAGCTTGCTGGTTTTAAATCCTTTCGTTGATGCGACCACTTTTACCGCGCCGACCAACCTGACCGGCATCGTCGGGCCCAATGGCTGCGGCAAATCCAACATTATCGATGCGGTGCGCTGGGTCATGGGTGAAGGCTCGGCGAAAGTCTTGCGTGGCGAATCCATGGCAGATGTAATTTTTTCCGGTTCAGCCAGTCGCAAACCGGTGGGCACTGCCGCGGTAGAGTTGATATTTGATAATACCTCCGGCCGGATCGCGGGTGAGTTTGCCGGTTATAACGAGATTTCAGTCAAACGCCTGATCGGTCGAGATGGCGTCTCACAATATACGCTCAATGGCACCCGTTGCCGGCGTAAGGATGTTCGCGACCTGTTCCTGGGTACCGGGCTTGGTTCGAAAAGTTATTCCATTATTGAGCAGGGCATGATTTCGAAGGTGGTCGACGCCGGTCCCGAGGAAGTCCGTTCCCATCTCGAGGAAGCGGCTGGGATTTCCCGTTACAAAGATCGCCGCAGAGAGACCGAGCGCCGTATCAAGCACACCCGGGAAAACCTTGATCGCCTGGCAGATTTACGGGAGGAAATCGGCAGTCATTTGAGTCGTTTAAAACGCCAGGCGAATGCTGCTGAACGTTACCGCAAATTAAAAATTGAACAGCGAGAGCTTGAGTCAAACCTGTTGGCCCTGCAATGGGCAGCCCTGCAAAATAATGCTGAACAAGGCCGTGCAGGGCTGGCAATAAAAGAAACCGCGATGCAGGAGCAACTCGCCGAGCAACGTGCTGCCGAGGCGCGGATGGAAGCTATCCACCAGCAACAGGCAGGTGCCAGCGAGGCGCTTAACGTGGTTCAGGGAGAGGTGTATTCCGTCGGCAGTGATATTGCGCGGTTGGAGCAGACTGTTAAGCACAGTCATGAACTGCAGGCCAGGCAACAGAAAGACTATGATGAAACCTCCGGTTCCCTGCAGGATATGGAACAGCACATGGTGCTGGATCGAGCCCAGGTAGAAGACCTGACAACAAGACTGGCGGAAGTGGAACCAGCCCTGGAAAAGGCTCAAAAAGAAGAAGCCAGTGCAGATGCCGAGTTACAGGCGGCAGAATCCGAAGTGACCACCTGGCAGGAAAGTCTCGAAGCGCACCACGTTAAAAACAATGAATTAAACCGTAAAGCCGATAGCCAGCGTGCAACTGTCGAAATGCTGGACGGGCGTATGCAGGAAACCTCAAACCGTCTGAAAAACCTGGCCGGTGAAACCGAGGGCACTGATACCAGCGCTCTGAGCCTGGAGGTTGTTGAGCTTGAAAAGCAGGGTGGCGGTGTGGCCGATCAACTGGCCGAGCAACAACAACAGCTGGAGAGAGACCGAAAAGAACTGGAAAACCGGCGCCATGGTTTGCGGGACGCTACCGCCAGGCAGCATGAATTACAGGGTGAGATCAACCGGCGTGAAGGCCGGCTGGAGTCACTCAAAGCCTTACAACAGGCTGCACGTCAAAGTGATAATGGTTTGGCATGGTTAGAAACCAACGGTCTTAAATCCGCCCCCCGCCTGGTCGAACAGCTTGATGTGGAACAAGGCTGGGAGGCAGCAACCGAGACGGTACTAGGGTTCTGGCTGGATTCGATGCTGGTGGATGACCCGGCTGCTTTATCCGGGGCTTTGAGCCAGCTGGCTGCAGATAATAACGGTGATGTCGAATTAACCCTTTTGGGAAGCAGGACTTCCGGTTTAAAGGCAACTCCCGGTAGCCTGGCTGAAAAAGTCAGCGCTCCCGATGCCGTAATCGCACAGCTTAACCGGGTGCAGATCGCTGACTCGCTGGAGTTGGCATTCGAAGCGATCCCGGGCAAACAGGACGGATTTTCGGTGATCACTGCCATGGGCCAGTGGATCGGGCCCGGATGGGTCAGGGTTGCGGGTGGCCAGTCCGGGCAGGCGGGCATGCTCGCGCGCAAACAGGAAATTAAATCCCTGCAGGCAGAGGCCGGTAAGCTGCAGAAACAGTGGTCGGATCTGAGTGAATCCAATCAGGCTGAACGCGACGCCTTACCTGCCGTTGAGAAAGCCATCAACGAATTACAGCAGCAGGTCAACGGCCTGCACCGTGAAAGCGCCGACCTGGGCAGTCGTCTGAATGCCGGACGTGCCAGGATCGAAGACCTCAGCGGGCGTCAAAAACAGATTGCCGAAGAATCCGCAGCCTTGCAGACGCAGCAAAATGATGACCAGGCACAGATAAAGGTCTCACGGGCAGAGCTTGCCGTATTGCTGGATGCCATGGCCGGTACTGAAAAGGAACGCTCTGCGCTGGACACACAACGTCAGTCCCTGTTGGAACGAAGGGACAAGGCCCGCACCAGTGCCCGGGAGTCACGCAACCTGCGTCACGAACTGGCATTGAAAACCGAATCACGTCGTGCCAGTCTGTCGTCTTTGCGGAACTCCCTGGAACGTATGGATACTCAGTTCAGCCAGTTACAACAGCGTTACCTGGATTTGAGTGAGCAGATTGCTCAGAATGAGGATCCGGAAAAGAAACACCGTGCGGAAATGGATGGTCTGTTGCGCACCCGCGTAGAAGCGGAACAACGTCTGACGGCAGCCAGGGTAAAGTTACAAGAGCTTGAAGAAGACTACCGCAAGCTGGATGCAGCCCGACAAACCTGTGTCAGGCAAGTTGAGGAAATACGCAGTTCATTGGAAAAGGCTCGTCTGCAACAACAGGAATTGGAGCTCAATGCCCGCAATCTGCTACGGCAGGTTGAGCAACTGGGTCATGAGGTTGCAGAACTGGCCGAAGCCCTGCCCGCGGACGCCGACCCGCAGGCCTGGCAGGAAAACCTGGAACGTCTTGGTGTCCGCATCACGCGTTTGGAACCGATTAACCTGGCAGCCATTTCCGAATACGAAGAGGAACTCAAGCGTAAAGAATACATGGATGCGCAGCATGAGGACCTGATCAGCGCATTGGAAACACTGGAAAACGCAATCAAGAAAATTGACCGCAAGACCCGTACCCGTTTCAAAGACACGTTTGAAAATGTGAACAAGGGTATACAGGCGCTATTTCCCAAATTATTCGGCGGCGGGCATGCCTATCTTGAATTGACCGGTGATGATTTGCTGACCACCGGCGTGTCGATTATGGCGCGACCGCCCGGTAAACGTATCAGCAGCATTCACCTGATGTCCGGTGGTGAAAAAGCCTTGACGGCCGTCGCTTTTGTATTTGCTATATTCCGCTTGAATCCAGCACCGTTCTGCCTGCTTGATGAGGTCGATGCGCCGCTGGATGATGCCAACGTTTCACGATTTACTGCACTGGTGAAAGAAATGTCTGAAACCGTACAGTTTATAGTGGTTACCCACAACAAAATCACCATGGAAATGGTGCACCAACTCAGCGGTGTCACCATGCGCGAGGCCGGTGTGTCCAGGCTGGTGCAGGTGGATATCGATGAAGCCGCCAGGTTTGCCGGGGATTAAGTAAGGGCGTTTACTTATGGATATTTCAACTTTCAGATGGATATTGATCATTGCGGGTATTGCTCTTATTGCAGGAATTTACCTGTTTGGAGTACGGGATAAAAAACGCAAGCCTCGGGCTTCGCGTAAACGCAGCCATGCGCAAAGGGTTCGAAAGGAACCAGCGCTGGATTCAGTGCAGGGCAATGACGGTGAAAACCAGGACGACTACGATGATTTCGATGCCCGCCAGGCAGAGTTAGCCATTGGTGAGTCAACTGATGATCTGTCTGGTATTGATTCCCGTATTGACCCGCTGATTGAGCCAGAACTGGAGAAAAAACCGGAAACTCCGACGGCTCCATCACCGGAGAAAATAGTCACACTGTTTTTGCAGGCACGTGACAATCACATCATCACCGGCGTTGAGCTGCTTGATGCCTCATTAAAATCAGGACTTATTTTTGGTGCCCATGATATTTTCCACCGCATTCACGAAGAAGATGTAGAACCGGTATTCAGTATGGCCAACCTGACCAAACCCGGTACTTTTGATAAAACTATCTGGAACACGATAGAGATCAAGGGCGTGACCATGTTCATGATGCTGCCCGGCCCCAAAAATGCACTGGATGCATGGGATTCCATGCTGGCAACAAGCCGTAACCTGGCTGAATTGTTACACGCTGATTTGCTGGATGATACCCAGAGCGTGTTTACGCGTCAGCGCTCTCAGCAGATCAGGGAAGAACTACGCGAATACGATCGGCAGAAAAACCCTGAATCATGACGCAGGCAGAAGCACACGAGCGTGCTGATGAACTGCGCCGTTTAATCGAACGCCACAATTACCGCTATTACGTACTGGACGACCCGGAAGTTCCCGATGCGGAATACGACCGTCTTATGCGGGAACTGGAATCTCTTGAGTCCACTCACCCGGACCTGATCACAGCTGATTCACCCACCCAACGCGTCAGCGGCACGCCGAAGGAAGGCTTTGAGACCTTACGGCACCGGGTGCCTATGTTGTCCCTGGGTAATGCGTTTTCTGATGAGGAAGTGGCTGATTTTTACCGACGTGTTTCACAGGGTCTTGAGCGCGACGATATAATCTTCGCTGCAGAACCCAAGCTGGATGGTGTTGCCATCTCGTTGACCTACGTCGGTGGGCTGTTGACTACTGCGGCAACCCGTGGAGATGGTGAACGGGGTGAAGACGTCACTGCCAATGTACGCACCATTCGTGCGATTCCATTAAAACTGCTTGGCGAAGGCTGGCCTTCGTTACTGGAAGTGCGCGGAGAGATTTATATGCCGCGTGCCGGATTCGAAACATTTAATCGCAAGGCACGAGAGCGGGGTGAAAAACCGTTGGTGAATCCACGCAACGGTGCCGCTGGCAGCTTGCGCCAACTTGATCCGCAGCTGACTGCAAAACGTCCACTGGCGTTTTATGCGTACGGCACGGCAACGCGAGATAAGCTGCCTGAAACACAGTTTGATGCCCTGACCCGCCTTAGGGACTGGGGTTTCCCTGTTAACCCGGAGATCAAGCGTGTGCAAGGTCTGGGTGGATGTCTGGACTACCACATACGAATGGAAGCCCTGCGTCCTGAATTGGGTTATGACATCGATGGTGTGGTCTACAAGGTTGATCGATTTGATCAGCAAGGCATTCTTGGTTTTATCTCCAAAGCGCCGCGCTGGGCTCTGGCGCACAAATTTCCGGCGGAAGAGGAAATTACCAGGTTACTGGATATTGATGTCCAGGTAGGCCGTACCGGGGCACTGACACCGGTTGCGCGTTTGGAACCGGTTTTTGTTGGCGGTGTGACAGTAACCAACGCTACTTTGCATAATGAAGACGAAATTCGCCGCAAGGATGTTCGTGCCGGTGATTGGGTGGTGGTGCGCAGGGCAGGGGATGTTATTCCGGAAGTAGCGCGGGCCATTCATCAACGACGTGAGATTGAGCTGCCGGAATTTCAGATGCCAGAAACATGCCCGGAATGTGGTTCCGAGGTTGAGCGGGTTGAGGGTGAAGCGGTGACCCGTTGTACCGGTGGGCTGGTCTGCCCGGCACAACGGAAACACAGCATTCGCCATTTTGCCACGCGTAAGGCCATGGATATCGAAGGACTGGGAGACAAGCTGGTTGATCAGTTGGTCGAGGCGGGGTTGGTAAACACCGTTGCTGATCTTTATCACCTGAACCATGAACAGATCGCCTCGCTGGAGCGTATGGGTGGTAAGTCCGCTGAGAACCTGTTGAACGCCCTCGAAGACAGTAAAGAGCCGCCATTGGACCGTTTGCTTTATGCCCTGGGTATTCGGGAGGTCGGGGAAGTGACAGCACGCTCACTGGCCGTTCATTTCGGAACGATGGATGCATTGCGCGAAGCCAACGAGGAAACGCTGGTCGAGGTTAATGACGTCGGCCCTATCGTTGCCAGCCAAGTGGCCGCATTTTTTCAGCAGGAAAATAATCGTCAGGTCATACAGGCATTGAGTGATGCCGGCGTGAGCTGGCAGCCGCTGGAAGATCAGGCCGGAGAACAACCACTTGCCGGCGAAACCTGGGTACTAACCGGGGCTATGTCCATGCCCAGGATACAGGCAAAAAACCTGCTTGAGTCACTGGGGGCAAAAGTAACCGGCAGTGTATCGGCCAAAACCAGCACCTTGCTCGCCGGAGAAGCCGCAGGCTCCAAACTAAGCAAGGCCCAAAAACTGGGTGTAAAGGTCATCTCAGAATCCGATTTTGTAGAGTACCTGGCGACTCAGGGTATTGATGGGTTTTAAGGGCAAAAAATAGTCCGCAGATTACGCAGATTACGCAGATTATTAAGAGCGTTAATGGTGGTGCTAACTAAGAGGTTAGTGCGAATCACATTGATATGTTTCCCACCTTTCTCCTCGGCTCTTACCCTAAATCGCTCTTGCTCTTATAATCTGCGTAATCTGCGTAATCTGCGGAAAATTCGCTCTTCACAAACCCTAACTATCATCCGTAAATTCGACACGATGCATTGGCGCCGGCCGTTTCTCGGTAGTAACGTATATTGATTTCCCATCAATCGAATAGGCGATCGCTTCATTTTGTACCGCGGGTGGGCCGACCACTTCATCCGGTTTTCTTTGCATGGCCGTAAGCCAGTCTTCATTTTCCTGACGCCGGTACCGGTACAGGCTACGGTAAGTGATCACAACGGCTTCGTTACCATCGGCAGAAATATCAAACCCGGTTGGTTGCGATATCCAGTCAGTTCTGCCACCCCAGTGAAGATGGTCACGTGGTGTCGGTGGTCGTAAAGCTGACGTCGTGCCGAGAAATTCCAGTTCGGCGAACTGCTGTGTCAATGCGGTTTCAAGATTAATGGCGTACAAGCGTGGTGGTTTATCGCGCTTGCTAAGCAGCAGTATTTGCTTGCCAACCGGGTCATAAGACATCGACTCGCAATCACGCGGGCCATCGGGATAGGTAAGATTCAGATGGTGTTTCAGTTCCTGGCGACCAGCATAGCGGTCATCCTTTCCGGGTTCAGGTTCTTCGACAAAATAAAGTTTGATGGACTTGCGCCTTGACCAGTTATCGCCAATATCACCGGCAACGATCCAACGGCCCCCATCCACTGGCACCGAGGTGATATCTTCCCAGTCCTTGTTCTTGGCCGGCACAATGGTAACTAACCCGAGGTCGGCACCGCTCTCGTCAACGACGTAAATCACCGGCTTGCCTTCGTCATTATGTACGAAGAAATCACCCTTACGCGAATAACTGGCTTGCAATCCGCTTGCTTCATTGAGTTTATTGGATGCCAGCCAACCCGTTTGCTCAAGGGACACAGGCAGTGACACGGTTTCAGTAGATTGGTTTTCGGTTTGCGAATCGCAGGCTGATAACAGCAAAAGTGCAATTAACGAAATGTGACGGGCGCTTTTTATATGCATAACCCATTGTAGTGGGGTGAGCAATCATGTCCACCATACTGGTAATATAAGATGTGACTGTGATGTGGCAGGGATGAGTTGTATATGGACTTTCCACAAATACCCAATACGCATGCGCTGGTTATGTTGTTGATGACCGGTGTGGCCCTGTTCCTGTTTACCCGTGAAAAGATCCGCCTTGAATCATCCAGTCTGGCAATCCTGGTGATGGTGGTGATCGGCTTTGAGATATTCCCGTTTGAGGGTGCACGTGGTGCCATCGAACCTATGACATTTTTTTATGGTTTTGGCCACGAGGCACTTATTGCGGTGTGTGCCCTGATGATTGCGGGAGAAGCTCTGGTTCAGACCGGGGCGCTGGAACCGGTTGCCAGACGGCTTGCCAGGCTGTGGAAATGGAGTCCGAAATTCGCATTGTTACTTACCCTGATTGTAGCTGCGGTACTCAGTGCATTTATGAATAACACACCCATTGTGGTTTTGATGTTGCCGATGTTGATCGGTGCGGCAGTACGCGGCAACAGGTCGACTTCAGGGGTACTGTTACCCATGGGTTTTGCGACCCTGATCGGTGGCATGGGCACCACCATTGGCACCTCGACCAACTTACTGGTTGTTTCGGTGGCGGCTGATATGGGTATGGTTCGTTTTGGCATGTTTGACTTCATGCTGCCGGTTGCCATTGCAGCCAGTGTTGCCATTTTGTACCTGTGGCTGGTAGCACCTCGTTTGATACCGGAACGTACGCCACCGATGGTTGATATCTCCAACCGGGTGTTTCAGGCCCACTTGTTATTTGACGAGGATAATCCCCTGGTTGGAAAGAGACTGGCAGATATTATTCATAAAGCCGGGGATGGTGTGCGCGTGAAGCGGATCGTCAGAGATGAACACCTGTTCATTTCACCCTTACCGGATGTTGTAGTCAGGGCGGGTGACAGGGTCCAGGTTTCTGCCACTGCTGACATGCTGAAGGAATACGAAGCACTGCTGGGTGCCAGGCTGTTGGCAGGACCAGATCCGGCAGATTCCATGCCCGGTGGTGATCTGCAGCTCGCTGAGGTCGTGGTCACAGGCGGGTCCCATTTGCGTGGTCTCAAGGTCGAGGACGCCCGCTTAAAGGACCGCTACGGGCTGGATTTGCTGGCTGTTCACTGTGGTGGGGATGTTGTCACTGCCACTACATCGGAGCTGAATAAGCGCCAGCTTCAAGCCAGTGATGTTTTGCTGGTGCAAGGTAAAGCCGAGGATATCCGTACCCTGAAGGTGGGTGGTGAATTACTGGTTCTCGATAGCACGGCGGATTTACCTCATTCAGCCAAAGCACCGCTTGCATTGCTGATCATGATGACGATTGTGGCACTGGCGGCTTTTGGCATTATGCCGATTGCCATGAGCGCTCTGTTGGGCTGCCTGGCACTCATTGGTACCGGTTGCATTAAATGGCAGCAGGCCAACCACGCACTCAGCGCACAGGTCATACTGATCATCGTAGCGTCACTGGCGCTGGGGTCTGCGTTGATGAAAACCGGAGGAGCCGAATACCTTGCCCAGGTTTTTCTGTATTTAACCGCCGGGCTCGCACCGACGTGGGTGCTGTCTTTCCTGATGCTGCTGATGGCCATCATGACCAACGTGGTATCCAATAATGCGGCTGCAGTGATAGGTACACCCATTGCCATCAGCATCGCCCAGGAACTTGGATTGCCACTGGAGCCGTTTGTGCTGGCGGTACTGTTCGGTGCCAACCTGAGTTTTGTAACGCCCATGGCATACAAGACCAACCTGCTGGTAATGAATGCCGGTGGTTACAAATTTAATGATTTTGTCAGGGTAGGGACCCCGTTGACTTTGCTGATGTGGATGGTATTAACCGCAGTGCTGGCATTCGCTTACAAACTGTGAAGAAACACCAACCCGGGCCTGTTCCGGATTGGCTTGGTTGTACCGGCTATTTGGCCTTGTATTTAAACTTTTGGCCACCGATAGATGCTTCATACATCAGTCCGCCTTCTGCAATGGTGAATACGGCCACGCCACCGTCGTAATTCGCATCCGCTGACGCGCCCAGCGTTATTGCGACCGCAGATACCTGCGCACCCATTTCAAAATTACCACGGGTGAAATGATCGAATGCTGTTTTATCTCTGAACATGATGTATTCAGCATAGACCTGGCCGCCCAGCTGAAAGCCGATCGTTATCTGTGACATTGAAGTTTTTCCAACGGTCCGGTCACCATGAATGACTATGCCCTTTCCGTGTGCACCACCAATGCCGATACCACCTTTGCCAACCCTTGGGAAAACCGCATAGGCATAGGCGGTATCAAACCATTTTTCCATTGCCACATCTTTTTTCTTGGCCTTGATCAGGGCCTGGGCAACTGACAATTCCAGCTTGTTACTGGTGTCGGGTTCCCATGCCTGGGCCAGGCTGCTGGCAAGAACCATACTTGAGGCAATTAAGATGATTAATAGATTATTCATAGTGTTTCCTGGTGATGTTTTAGTGATGGTTAAAAAATAAGAGACATTCAGTGATATTGACGAATTTAATTATAAAAAGAAAGGGGCGCATGTGCGCCCCTTTTGTGTATTTGCTAATGCCAGGTCGTGTCAGGTTCAGCTTTGTTACTTGAGCTCAACTTTGAATTTCTGGCCACCGACAGATGCTTCATACATCAATCCGCCTTTCGCCTGCGTGAAAATGGCCATGCCATTGACGAATGCAGCATCCGCTGATACGCCGGCGGTAATGGCGACAGCAGAAGCCTGTGCACCCAGTTCATAATTGCCTTGTTTGAAGTTGGTCAAGGTAGGTGTGTCCTGGAAGAACAGGAACTCGCTATAGGCTTGTCCACCCCACTGAAAACCAATACTCAGTTGGGTCAGGGTGACGACGGCCGTAACTGCGTCATTTTCATAAAGTACGCCTTTGCCACGAGCGCCACCAATGCCAAAACCGGCTTTGCCAACAGTTGGTATGACAACGTATCCGACTGACTTACTAATAAAATTCTGAACCGAAGGATCCTCGGCTTTAAATGCGGCCAGGGCCTCTTTGGCCTTTGCATCGAGTTCTACTGATTCGTCCTTGTCCCAGGCAGAAAACGCCAGGGTGGAGCTGAATGCAAATGCCATAACGAAGGCTGAGATGAGAAGTTTTTTCATGTGTTTCACCATAAATGTTTGTATGTAAAAAAGTTATAGATCCATTAACTGAACATGGTCTGATCAATCAAGATAATAATCAGGCCTTACAAATCAACCCTGTACAGCAGGGGCCAAGCTGGCCAATAAGTATACCATGAGTGCATGATCTGAAAAGCGTTACATGAATGGGTATTGAATCTGGAAGCGAGAGCCCGGAGTGGTCAGGCTTTAAATAAGAAAACACTGGGTTTACGGTTTGCAAAATAAAAAAAAGACCTGCATTTCTGCAAGCCCTTGTTTTGTTTGGCTCCCCGGGATGGACTCGAACCAACGACCTAGTGATTAACAGTCACCCGCTCTAACCAACTGAGCTACCGGGGAATAGTAAGGTGCGGCATTTTCCGTGCTTTGGGGGATCGAGTCAAGGACAATTTTCAGTGGGTTCGATGTCACCGGTTTGTATACGGATTCTGCCGCTGTTGGACACCGCTATTTTGCCGGCATGCGCAGCGCCCCGCTTATCGCAAAATAGTATGGTGATATTGCTGCCCGGCGAGGTGCCGTTGGGGTAAAAGCGCAGATAACTACGTGAACGGGAACTGCTGATGTCCAGAAATTCAACCGCGCCGGCAAATTTGAGTAGTGGTTCACCGTCCTGTTTATGTCGGTCACCGTTGAGGTCAGTGAACACAATCCAGCCATTCTGCCAGTCTGATAGCCCGGAACAGTCCTTGCTGTCGGTGGCAGGGCAGATAACGGTCTGGATGTTATGGCTGATGGCACGGCCCCGCGCCAGGTTCAGATCCGTTTGCAACACGTCCATCGCTGTCTTCAGACGCAGGTTCCACCCGTAATTTTTAAACGATGGAACACCTGCCGCCAGTAAAATGGCGACAATGGACATGGTGACAATCAGCTCGAGTGCGGTGAAGCCTTTTTGTGCTTGTGTATTCACCCAAAGAGGCTAACCGCAAAGCCATACTCGATGTAATGGCAGATCTGCCCGGCATTTTGTAGGCCAGGGATTAAATTACTTGACCAGCGGTATTTCAGAAGCCAGTTTCATCTGCAAGGCCGCATCGAGTTTGTTTTCAATCTGGATGATGCGCATAACCTTTTTTGCCGGCAGGAATTTGTTGATATCCTTGGCGAATTGCTGCTTGATAACGAGATCCTGCATCCTGATGGAGAAGGAATCCACCATCAATTCGTTGGCTTTAAGATCTGTCATTTCTTCGTAGTTCTTGGCAAAGTCTCCAATCAGGGCCAGCATCCTGTCGGTATTCGCCGCCATGGCAGCGCGGTATTGTTTCCATGCAGGCCAGAACTGGGGGCTCTCATCGGACGTGAAATGCATATTGCCCATGATAAGGACCTGCCGGTCGGTGTGGGCAGACTGGCGCGCAAGCGCTATCTGCTCGTCCATGGCGGTTTGTGCAGAGGCAGCGGTTGAGAATGACAGGGCCAGTATTAAAACAGCAAGGTATTTCATGGTTTCTCCAGGGAGCATTAAGGACAAAAGGGGCGCTATAATAACAAGTTTGGCCGGTCACAAAGAACCTTTGGAAACCCAGATTTGAAAAATAAACCCTTCAAGCTTTTCAGCGAATACACACCGACAGGTGATCAACCGGCGGCCATCCGTGCTTTGACGGGTGGTTTACGTGCTGGCATGGAGCACATGACATTGCTGGGTGTTACTGGTTCGGGCAAGACTTTTACCATGGCCAATGTCATCCAGAATTTGCAGCGGCCAACACTGGTGATGGCACCGAACAAAACCCTGGCCGCGCAGTTGTACGGGGATTTTCGCGGTTATTTCCCGCAAAATTCGGTCGAATATTTCGTTTCCTACTACGATTACTATCAGCCTGAAGCTTATGTGCCTTCTTCAGATACCTATATCGAGAAGGACGCATCCATCAACGAACACATCGAACAGATGCGATTATCGGCCACCAAGGCCCTGCTGGAACGGCGCGACACCATTATCGTATCCACGGTTTCCGCCATCTATGGCCTGGGAGACCCGAGCCAGTACCTGAGCATGGTCTTGCACCTGTCGGTGGGCGAGATCATTGACCAGCGCAATATTTTGCGCCGCCTGGTGGAGATGCAGTACAGCCGTAATGACCTGGAGTTACGCCGGGGTACTTATCGGGTCCGTGGTGAGGTGATCGATATTTTTCCCGGCGACGAGGAAATGCGTGCCATCCGGGTCGAGTTGTTCGATGAGGAAATTGAGGCCATTTCCCAGTTTGATCCGTTGACGGGTGAGGTCGTCAACAAACTGCAGCGGGTGACAATTTACCCCAAATCGCATTATGTAACGCCCCGGCAAACGGTCATTGATGCGGTGGCAGCGATTAGCGAGGAGCTGAAAGAACGGCTTGCATACCAGCGTGAAAACCAACAACTCGTGGAGGCGCAACGCCTGGAACAACGTACCAGGTATGATCTGGAAATGATGTTGGAACTGGGTTATTGCAACGGTGTTGAGAATTATTCGCGGCATTTGACCGGACGAGGTGCGGGTGAGGCACCACCGACCCTGTTTGACTACCTGGCAGATGATGCTTTGCTGATCCTGGATGAAAGCCACGTCATGGTGCCGCAACTTGGAGGTATGTACAAAGGCGACAGATCACGCAAGGAGAACCTGGTGACCTACGGCTTCAGGTTGCCTTCAGCGCTGGATAACCGGCCACTCAGGTTTGATGAATGGGAGCAAAGGGCGAAGCAGACGGTATTTGTCTCAGCCACGCCCCGGCCCTATGAACTGGAGCGTTCGGATGAAGTTGTTGAGCAAGTCGTACGCCCGACCGGATTGATTGATCCCGAGGTGGAGATACGCCCTGCAGGTGACCAGGTGGATGACGTGCTATCTGAAATCACCAGGCGAACCGCCATGGGCGACAGGGTGCTGATCACCACGCTGACCAAACGCATGGCCGAGAACCTGACTGAATACCTGGCCGATCATGGTGTACGGGTACGTTACCTGCATTCGGATGTGGATACTGTTGAACGTGTGGAAATTATCCGCGATTTACGTTTAGGCCTGTTCGATGTTCTGGTGGGGATTAACTTGCTCAGAGAAGGCCTGGACATGCCGGAGGTGTCGTTGGTGGCGATACTCGATGCCGACCGTGAAGGTTTTTTGCGATCGGAATCCGCATTGATCCAGACCATAGGCAGGGCTGCACGAAACCTGCGGGGCAAAGCCATCCTTTATGCAGACAAGATCACTGGTTCCATGCAGCGCGCCATTGACGAAACAAACCGGCGGCGCGAGCGTCAGAGGGCAATACAACAAAGAGCACGGCATTACACCGAAAAGCATCCAGAAGGCTGTCACCGACATCATGGATGGCGCTCACAGCATTATCTCCTGCTGAAAGGGCAGAGGAATTAAAAGTTGCCGAACAAACTGCACAATACCAACACATGACACCGGTTGAGCTGGGTAAAACCATCACCGAAATGGAAAATCAGATGATCCGGCACGCCGAATTGCTTGAGTTTGAAGAAGCTGCAGATATGAGAGATCAGATCAAGCAGTTAAGAGAACAGGCATTGATGTAGAGTGTCGTTCCGGGCTTGACCCGGAAGAAGGTGAGACCGGAAACCGGTCGAGAGACTGGCCTGGGCCATCCACTTTGATTTTCGCTCTTTACCCAAGAGCAAATGGACCCCGGATCAAGTCCGGGGAGACATAAGTTTGGTTACATCTCAATATCCACCCAAACTAGGTGGTGATCGGAGACATTGATTAATTCATGTCCCGGGCTGGTCATTGCCCTGGCCAGAAAACTCCGCAGCCGACAACTTTCATTGTTGCCGAGGGTAGTACGTAATCAATGCGCATATTGCCGGTGTACTTTGTCGTTAAAGTCACCGGTGTCCGCAGCCGGGGTTACCTTTCATGTTCCAGGTTTTTGCGCCCTGAGTCAGGCTCGCCTCTTCGCGCCTTTGCTGAGTGGCACGCAGGACGCATTTACCATCGGGTGTTCAAGCAACTGGAGAATGGCTTTGTGGCTGGAATCACCATCAACAGGATCTGCATTCAGGTCACCGGCAATGACAAACCGTGTACCTTCCGTTAAACCACCATTGTTACCGGCATCATCGTAAATATAAGTGGATCGTCGGGGATCGACATAGTCGGCCCACAAACGGATTTCGTCGTGGTTACGGTTGCCGTTTCGATCTTCCGGGCCGTCGAATACGGGAGGTGTCGGGTGGCTGACCAGGAAGTGGATGGTTTTGTCTCCGGTTTCCAGGCTTACATCCCAGTGACTTTTGGAACTCAGCCGGAGTTTTTTATAGATTTCATCCGGGTACCAGCCTGAGCCATCGGGATGGGTTGGCACCATTGCGTCCGGCATGTCGCTCCATTTGAAAAACCGGAAAGCGCGTTCCAGTTTTAGTGGGAAACGGGAAAATACCGCCATTCCGTACTGACCTGAAAATTTACCATAACCCCAGGCATCCTCTGGCTCTCCCAAAACTCCGTTACTGTTCAGGTCCAAACCGCTATCCTCACCGGTATTAACCGCACCATTCACGGCGTGGGCATAACTGATAGCTTGATTATCAAACTGTGGTTTATCGAGGTAGTTGGTAATGAAAAGCAGTGTCGAATCCAGTTCAAACCAATCGAATTCATTGAGCAGCAGCACATCAGGGCGGACCTGCTGAATGATTGCCGCAACTTTTTGCAGGGCCTCATCATCACCCGAGTGCAGTCGTTTGTTCAATTCACCGTGGAATTCGAGTCCCATGGCGATGTTAAAGGTTGCGAAACGGATGGTGCGGTTGGATTTATCATCTGCAGGGACAGCCCGGGATAGTACCAGGCTGAATAAAATGAATAATAATGAATGGCTCAGGCGCATAGGGTATCTTTGATTAGAAAGACGGTATGATAGCCCAACACTCAAGGAACAGTACTCATGGCATTTATTAACGTGGTGTCACCACCACAAGCAAGCGGGCGGTTAGAGAAGATCTACAAGCGGGTGCAGGCGCCTGACGGACAGGTGGACAACGTCTTACAGGTACACAGTCTGCGACCGCATACGCTGGAAGGGCATATGGCCATTTACAAAGCGGTCTTACACCATAACGGAAACCTGCTGCCCGAATGGTACCTGGAAGCGATTGGTGTCCTGGTCAGTAATCTGAACGGTTGCAAGTATTGTGCGGGTCACCATGCTACGGGACTGCGACGATTGCTGGAAGCAGAGTTGCTGGATTTCGAGGTTTATTTTGCTGCTCTGCAAAAGGAGGTGCCGGATGAACCCTTCACAAACAGAGAGCAGTTGGGCCTGGTCTATGCACGCAAGCTGACCCAGACACCCGGGCAGATCGAGGTCGTAGATATAGAAACACTGCGGAAAGCGGGTTTTGATGATGGCGAAATACTGGAATTGAACCAGGTCGCCGCCTATTTTGCCTATGCCAACCGAACGGTTTCAGGCCTTGGGGTTGATTCCGAGGGTGAAGTACTGGGGCAATCTCCACCGACAGGGGATGAAAAAAGCGGCTGGTCGCACGGGTGACATCCTTCGTCATTCCGGCGAAAGAACGTCATGCAGGGCTTGACCGGGTACCGGAATCCACCTTAAGTATATTGCTACTGGCACTCCGCCGGCAGAACCGCACTACTCAGGTCATAGTTATCCGACCCCAGAACTTGTTGAATCTGCCGCAAGGCATCCTCGATCGCTTCCCATTGTTTGTGTGCCTGTTCCGGGTCAAAGGCGGCCACATATTTATCCTCGCGGCTATACCGCCAGGCATGAACCGGCACTTCCAATGCGCTGAAGGTTTCTTTAACCGCATCCAGGTTCTTCTGTTTGTCATCGACCATCACGATAACGGCTGGCATCGCTGTCCCTGTTTTTTGTAATAAGGCATATAACATCTGACCCTTGTGCTGGCCGGCCGTCATAAATACACCATCTTCATAACGGGATAAGCGGCCGTTTTCAACCGGTATGAATGGCAGGTTATCCGCCTTGGGAGAGCCGATGGCAGAGTGGGTGAAGTTATAACCATTACGACGGAGTTCACGGAATGTCTGTAAGCGGTATTCCGGTCCGCGCGAGGTCAGGGCGATCACCGGGACACCACTTTCCTGTATGGTTTTTACCTGTCGGGCAGCATTATCCTGGGTTGGCCGCATGGCGCTGGCAAAAAACACTGCACCCTGGACCGCAAAGCGATTACCGACATTCTGTGTGTTACAGCGGTCATTTTGAGCCAGTTCTTTCTGCCATACATACCACTGATCAGCGCCGAGCCCCTGTTCCATGGCAAGGATCGTATTGTCGATATCAAACACCATCAGAACCCGGTCTTTGCCAGTTTTCTCAGCGAGGGTGAGGACATCGGCTGTTACATCGGCCAGTTCAGCAGTTTCCTTGTCCAGGTCGTAAATAGGTTCATCCTGCCAATCCACGTTCATGTTGATGGTGCAGGCGGTGAGGTAAAATACGCCGAGGATGGCTAGAAGCAAGGAATAGGTATTTTTGATTTGCATAGAGGACATATTACGATATTCCGGGATCGGGGTTACTATTTTGGGGCAATGGATTCTGTTTTGAATCACGGCGATGATAGCAATTCATTTACCAAACATATTGCCTGATGAGTGCCACATCCACATAAGTCGCACCACCGGATCGTAGGGGGATTGCGCCTGTTTTTAGTAAGGCAAGGAAGTGTCGGGTTTTGGTTTTGTGCAAGTTGAGAATGAACTCAGTGAAATCTGGTGGTGTATCAAAAACGGGTTGAAATTTTTTTATGAAGTGGTGAATACGTTCTTTGCCACCGGTTACTTCCAACAGTTTTCCGTAGGTTTCGATATCCCAATGCCAGTCCAGACCAGCTTCTTTGAATGCCTGGTTGAAGGCTACGCGGTGACCGTCGCGTTTGGTGTCTGCGAGGGTGCCGTCTTTGTCGAAGATTAGGGCTTTTGGGATTCTCATGGTTGGTAATGTGCCTGAATAAAAAAACCCGCGAGTGCGGGTTTTAATATTTGGCGGAGAGAGAGTCTATCCTCCGCCTATTCGTCACCGTTCGTTCCCATTCCTACTTGTTTCTTCAACCCCTTATATATAAAGGGTTACAGTCCTTAATTATCCTCTATTGTCCATTGCTGTTCGTGTACGACCGGAGTATTATGTATGTAACATTGATAAGAACTAAACTGGAGAGCGCAGATGAACAAGCACAGAGGGAAGCAAGTAAAGCCACTCAGCCCAGGCGATGTTATCAAGAAGACAGCACCAGGCCGGTATGCTGATGGTGGTGGACTGTATCTCTGGATTAAACCAGACGGACGCAAAACATGGACGTTCCGCTGGCGAGATAAGATCACCAGCAAACTGCGAGAGGCCGGTCTGGGGTCAGTTACCAATCAGCGGGTGACTCTTAAAATGGCACGTGAACGTGCTGATGAATAACGCGATATGGTTTGAAGGGGGGTTGATGCGATTGAAGAGAAGGGCAAACGGATTCTAGAGGCCCGTGCTGCCCTTTCCAGTCGTATTTTTTTCTGACTGCATGACGCGCTACATTGACGCTCATAAGGCATCATGGCGTAACAAGAAGCATACTGCGCAATGGTCTAGCACCTTAAATACCTATGCTGACCCCTTGATGAAACTTCCAGTTGCAGATATTGACACCGGTTTGGTGCTGCAATGTATTGAACCCATCTGGACAACCAAAACAGAAACCGCCACAAGAGTCCGGCAACGTATTGAGGCAATACTTGATTGGGCAACTGCCCGTAAATACCGCAAAGGGGAGAACCCTGCACGCTGGCGGGGACACTTGGACAAGTTGTTGCCAAAACCTACCAAGCTGAAGAAAGTAGTTCATCGTGCTGCACTGGACTATCAACAGGCGGGTGCATTCATGGTGAAACTGCGAGAAGGCGACAGCATGGCTGCCAAGGCCCTGGAACTGCAAATCCTGACCGCTGCAAGGCCGGGTGAAGTAGTGGGCGCTATGTGGTCTGAGTTCGATCTGAGGGGTAAAGTTTGGGTTATTCCTGCCGAGCGTATGAAGGCCAATAAAGAACATACGATTCCACTATCACCGCAAGCTGTGAAGCTACTTAAGAGCTTGACCAGAGTGAATGATTTTGTATTCCCTGGGGTGAAGCTGGATAAGGGCATGACAACAGCGTCAGCAATGAAACTACTCAAGCGCATTGAGCCAGGCATCACCGCTCATGGGTTCAGAAGCACTTTCCGCGACTGGGCAGCCGATCAGACCGGTTATGCTCGTGAAGTAATTGAACACGCAATGGCCCATCAGTTAAAGGACAAAGCAGAAGCCGCATACTTCCGCAGCGATATGATTGAAAAGCGCACGCGATTGATGAACGATTGGGCAAAATTCTGTGACCTCATTCCTGTTGAAACTGATAACGTGACGCCAATCAGGAGTACGCAATGACCACAGAAACTTACATAGAAGCAGGGTCCCACATACCTTCCCGCCTGAAAGAATTATGGATTTGGTTTGAAGCAGTTTACGAGTGGGATTGGGGTGATCCCGGTATGCTGGCTGAATTGATCAGAAACGAACCACTCCCGCCCGAATTCCAAATGGCGACAGCTGACATCGTGGCCGGAGTACGAAAAAGACATAAATATGGGAAGAGCGCTATTCCAGCCCAAGAACGGATGCAAGTTGCTAGGTTTGCCATGGAATTGTCTGAACTGGGTGAAGAATTCCGGTCCGACTCCAAAGAAATACATAGGGTGTCCGACAAAACAAAAAATGAACCGATCGAAACTATCCACGCTACACAAACAGCCATACGGAATAAGATTAATTCACTTGCTATGTCTACTGGAGTGAGTGTCGAAACCTGTAAAAATCTCCGGCGTGATTTACAAGCCCGGATTAATCGCTGGCCGGTCGTGTAACTCAAAGCCCTTTGAACTACACGGGTCACTTCGACAAACGCTAACCATCATGATGTAGTCCGTCTTAAGTAGTCCGCAGTGTACGCGGACATGGTAGTAAACAACTGAGGACGGAAACATGCAAAGTCCCTCCATTCCACTTGCCTGGCAAATTGACCCGGCATGTAACCGCGCCGGCATTGGTCGGACAATGATGTATCAACTGATCAAGCAGGGAGAAATCCGTGTGATAAAAGTCGGACGCAGAACCCTAGTCCCTGAAAGCGAATTACAGGAGTGGCTCGCCCGCAAGATGCAAGGTGCAAAGTGAGCGCGGCCCTCATCAAGCACATGGCCCAAGTTCGGCAACTGTACGGCCCGAATCTGGGAACACTGACCGACACCCTGCCAGGCATGGGGGAAAGCCTGCACGATGCCTGCAATGCCCTAGCTAACGACTGCACGATCATACACATTGATGAGTTGCTGTCCCGGCTCAAAACTGCTGAACAAACTCTCAGGCGGTTACGCCTGGCCGTGTTTGGTGTGGAGGCATGGGGAACGTGATGAACAGAAATGACAACGCCCCGGCTGCCAACCAAGGCGCAAACCATAACAATCAACGTAATTATAGCCTAAATCCAGTTAATACTGTACTGGAACGTGTTGAAAATATACGTGTTTCAGGGAATGGCTACCGCGCAAACTGTCCAACCGGACACCGCAGTCGGTCAACTTTAATGATTTCCGAAGGCGATGACGGGCGGGCATTACTTTGGTGTCACGCTGGCTGCACCCTTGATGAAATCGTGATTGGCCTGGGTTTACTAAAGCAGTATTTATTCGCACGGCAAGACCCGGTCAATATGACTCCGCAACAGCGCAGAGAATACCGCGACAAAGTCCGACAATCAGCATGGAAAACGGCCCTGGAATTATTACCGCTGGAAATTCTAATTGTGCAAATAGCCTCAGTGAACCTGTTGCGCGGAAAGCCGCTTAATGAAGCCGATCACTTACGACTGGAAAGGGCCGCAAAACTCATCACAAATGCAAAAGTGGTACTTTGTGAACGCTGACATTGAAACCATTGCCGCTGCTAGGCTCTATACGACTGCACCATGCTGGATAGTGACACGGTGAGACCTGAACCGATCTGGTGGCTATGGCCTGGGCGTATCCCACT